>JACCDV010416750.1_pt1 | contig 26797 bp, 27 predicted proteins | sample 7446131 | NCBI WGS metagenome assembly JACCDV01 (sample SAMN15323448, study PRJNA562643) | freshwater metagenome | isolation source: river surface water | place: USA:Blue River Watershed | collected 2017-08-17 | reverse complement strand
GCAAACTGCAGATAGTGTTTGATTGCCATAAATGAAATCGGCGGCTAGCCTGCGGCAGCCGCCGAAATTTTTAACTCCTTGGATTATAAGGGGTTTCGTAGTCGGGGGACAGATTTCCGTGGGCGCGCGCGCCTGCCTCAGAGCAAGGATGGGATGTCACGCGACATGTGGACCATGCGGGACAGGACCAGATGGTCCGGCGCTTCCCGATAGAAAAGCTGATAAGGGAAGTTCGGCGTGGCCAGACAGCGCAATCCACGAATGCCCATCATTTGCGCGTACCTTGGGGAGCCTGCCGCCGGGTATTCTCGCAACAATCTGAAGGCGCTCCCGTATGCGGCGAGAAACTTCAACGCCAGCGTCGCGGATTCGCGTTCGTAATGCTCAACGGCATTGGCTACGTCTGCTCTCAGTCGCGGACCGCGGTAGATCCGCTTCATTTGCGCGCGGCTGCTCTGCTCCGGACACCATCGGCCAGCGAGGCAATCCACAGTTCATCATCGTCTGCTTCTTCCAAGGGGCCTTCCAGCCCCTCGGCGATCAGGTTACGCAGTGCAGCCAAAGCTTCTGGATTGGCGGCAATACGTTCCACCAGCGAATCCGCGCGAGACAGCGCGGCAGTCCATTCTGCATCGATCTCGGACGGCGAGGGACTCGCTTGCTGGGGTTGCTTGGTCATGGTCAGACTCATGGAAATCCTCCGTCAGCGTAACAGCGGTGGAAAGCGACGTGCAGGCTGACATCAAGAAAACGGATTGCCAATGCCAATGTGGTAATTACGAATCAGCGGAACCCAATCTTTTGCAGTGATTCATGGCGCAGCTGCAGATACAGACCATGCCTGGCCGCACTGATTTGATGGCCGTCCACTGCCTCCAGAATCGCGCAGCCCGGCTCGGCCACATGATGGCAGTTGGTGAAGCGGCACTGACCGAGCGCTTCCGAGAATTCGGGGAACGCGCGTTCCAGCATGCCTTCGGTCAGGTGGTAGAGCCCGAATTCCTGGAAGCCTGGCGAATCGATGATGGTCGTCTGCTCATCCAGCGCATACAGACGCGTGAAGGTGGTGGTGTGCTTGCCGCTGTCGAGTCGCTTCGAGATCTCCTGCACCGCCAGTTCGGCCTCGGGCACCAGCAGGTTCACCAGGGATGATTTGCCCATGCCCGATTGCCCGATCAGGATCGTCGATTGTCCGGCCAGCAGCGGCTTGAGTGTGGCCAGCGTCTGTGCCGGCTGGCCCTTCGCGCTGACCTCATGCACCGGGTAGCCGATGTCGGCATAGAGCTGCATGCGGCGGCGCGCGGTCTCGAGCCCTGCGCTGAGGTCGACCTTGTTCAGCAGCAGGTGCGCGCTGATGCCCGCTGCATTGGCCGCGACCAGCGCGCGCGACACGAGGTCATCGGTAAAGCCGGGCTCGGTCGCGACCACGATTAACAGTTGCGTGACATTCGCGGCCAGCAGCTTGGACTTGTACTGGTCGGAACGGTAGAGCAGCGATGCGCGCGGCAGGATTTCCTCGATTACGCCCTGGTCATCGGAGGTGATCTTGAAGCGTACGCGGTCACCGGTGGCGACATCGCTCTTCTTGCCGCGGGTGACGCACTGGTAGAGCTTGCCTTCGGCTTGCGCCAGATAATGGCGGCCGTGGGCGGCGATGATCAAACCCTGGAGTTCAGCCATGTATCCGGTCAATGAAGCGGCAGCAAGCGCGTGATCGCAACCGCGTATCAGCTGAATTGCTGCGCAAAGACCGCATCGATCTTCGCGGCGCAGATGAAGTCGTTGGCCGACAGGCCACCCTGACCGGCATTGACGGAATGCGTGTCGTATTTCACCGTGCAGCGGTTGTAGCCGACCACCAGCTCGGGGTGGTGGTCTTCACGGTGGATGACCTCGGCGATCGCATTCACGAAGGCCAGCGTCTGGTGATAGTCGCGCAAGCGGAATTCGCGTACCAGCTTGCCCTCCACGACAGACCAGTCTGGCAGTGCGGCCAGTGCATCCGCAATCTCGGTCGCCGTCGCTGCTTCGCTCAGGTGGCGGCAGGTTTGCGCCAGCAGGTCCGCGCGGGTCGCCATGTCAGGCGTTCAGCAGTTTCTGCACGCGCACCGAGGCCGGCGGGTGCGAGTCATAGAACGCCGAATGCAAGGGGTCGGGCGTCAGTGTCGATGCATTGTCTTCGTACAGCTTCACCAGTGCCGAGATCAGGTCTTGCGCATCGCTGTGTTTCGCCGCGAATGCATCGGCCTCGAACTCCTTGCTGCGCGACATGATCGACAGCAGCGGCGAGAACAGGAAAGTGAATACCGGCAGCGCAAACATGAACAGGATCAGCGCCATCGCATCATTGGCACCATCCATCAGCGGCGTCACGCCGAGGCCGGTATAGAACCAGACCTGGTTCTTCAGCCAGCCGAGCAATGCGAGGAAGCCCAGTGACAGCACGAACATCAGCACGATACGCTTGACCACATGGTTGAGCTTGAAGTGGCCGAGCTCATGCGCGAGCACCGCTTCGATCTCGTTCGGCTGCAGACGCGACAGCAGAGTGTCGAAAAACACGATGCGCTTGGCCGAACCAAAGCCAGAGAAATACGCATTGCCGTGTGCACTGCGGCGCGAGCCATCCATCACGAACAAGCCCTTGCTCGCAAAGCCGACGCGCTGCATCAGCCCTTCGATGCGCGCGCGCAGCGATTCATCTTCGAGCGGCGAAAACTTGTTGAACAGTGGTGCGATCAGGTTCTGATAGAAGGCCAGCATGAAGAACTGGAAGCCGCACCACAGCAGCCATGCATACAGCCACCACAGAGAACCCGCCTGTTCCATCAGCGCCAGCGTCACCCACAGCAGCGGCAGGCCGATCGCGGCACCGACCAGCGTGTGCTTGACCAGATCCGAAAAGAACAGTGCCGGTGTCATCTTGTTGAAGCCGAACTGTTCTTCGAGCCTGAACTGCTTGTAGTAGTCGATCGGCAGGTCGATCAGGCTCGAGATCACGGTCACCGCCGCCACCAGTGCGAGCTGGTAGGCCATGCCCTGACCGGCTACCGCGACCAGCTGCTCCGACAGCCATTGCAGGCCACCGAGCAGCGTGAATCCGAGCACGGCCGCAGTATTCACCGTCAGCAGCACGATCTTCAGTCGGGTCTTCGCAATCGTGTAATCCGCCGCCTTCTGGTGCGCAGCGAGCGGGATCTTGTGCGCGAATTGCGCGGGCACGGTATCGCGGTGACGTGCGACGTGCCGGATATGGCGCGAAGACAGCCACAGTTTGACCGCCAGCGTGGCGAGCAGGAAAGCCACAAACAGCAGGGAAAAGCTTTGAGAGTCCATCGTGTGCGTATGAGAAAATGCCGGATCTGTGCGGGATCAGTGAGGGTCTGGCGTGCGCATCTGCGCGCCGACGATGCCCGCGCCCTAGTGGAAAAGGATTATGTCACAAGCTAACGAAGCCCATTTGGCGCCCGTCGCGCGCCCCAACGAGTTCAATCTGGTCTGGATCGACATGGAAATGACCGGCCTTGACCCCGATAACGACAGGGTCATCGAGGTCGCGGCTATTGTCACGGATGCCGAGCTCAATGTGCTGGCCGAGGGGCCGGTGTTCGCGATCCATCAGCCTGACGACGTGCTGGATGCGATGGATGCGTGGAACAAGGGCACCCACGGGCGATCCGGCCTGATCGACCGCGTGAAGGCATCGACCGTCAGCGAGGAACAGGCGGCGCAGGCCATGATCGACTTCCTGAAGCAGTACGTCCCGGCCGGCAAATCACCGATGTGCGGCAACTCGATTTGCCAGGACCGCCGCTTCATGGCGCGCCATATGCCGCAGCTGGAAGCCTTCTTCCACTACCGTAACCTCGACGTATCGACGCTGAAGGAACTGTGCCGCCGCTGGAAGCCGGAGCTGATTGCCGGCTTCAAGAAGCATCAGCTGCATACCGCGCTGGCCGACATCCGTGAATCGGTCGAAGAACTGAAGTACTACCGCGAGCACTTCATCAAGGCCTGACCACGACGGCCGCGCGCCTGCTCAGTGCGCAGCCGCCTGCCAGAAACGCTGTATCTGCGACACCGACGCCTCGACCTCGATGGCCAGCTTGTGGCACTTGGCCGGGTCGTCGACCAGCGCCACATCATCGTCATCGATTTCTTCCGCGCCCAGCAGCTGTATCGCGCGCAGCAGGTCCGCCTGCGGTGACGCGAACAAGGGTGCCCACGCATGCGGCCGCAGGTTCACGCCCTCGAGGAAGCCCCAGCACCAGGCTTCGGCATCGAGCACGCTCTTGCCCTTGTATGGATATTCGCTGAACAGCGGCTCGAAATCCTTGGGCGCGACCTCGAAGGTGACGATGATCTCTTCCAGCATGCGCGTCACCAGCGAGCGTATGTGCGCTGCCTGCTGCGCATTGCGGAAATGCGGCGCATCGTCATCGTCTGGGCCCCATACGCGCGGCAGCCATTCATCGACGGCGACCGGTTCGGGGCCGATGGCAATCGCGGTCAGGTAACCATGCAGCGCATCCATGGCCATCGTCTCGTCGCCGCAATGCTCGGACATCAGGAAGCGGTCGAGCTCGTCGAATTCCTTCTCGCTCAGCAAAGGTTCATGGGACATGGTGCGGGTCGTCCGTGCAGAAAAGTCAGTGATGACGAAGTGTACCCCGCCAGCGTCTACAATCGCAGCGATGAATGCTTCTCCCGTGCACTCCTTTTCGGGCCTCGAGCCCGGCACCGTGCTCGATGCGCTGGATGCGCTCGGGCTCCATGGCGACGGCCGCCTGCTGGCGCTCAACAGTTACGAGAACCGCGTGTATCAGGTCGGCATGGAAGCGGGCCCGCCGGTGGTGGTCAAGTTCTACCGGCCGCAGCGCTGGAGCGATGCGGCGATCCTGGAAGAACACGCGTTCGTGCGCGAACTGGCGGACGCCGAGGTGCCTGCGGTACCTGCGCTGCAGATCGCGGGCCAGACGCTGCACCAGCACGAGGGCTACCGGTTTGCCGTGTTCCCGCGTCAGGGCGGCCGTACGCCCGAGCTGGATGCGCCGGGCACGCGCGAGTGGATAGGGCGGCTGATGGGACGCATCCATGCGATCGGATCCGCACGCCCCTTCGTCGCGCGGCCGGCCATCGATGTGGAGAGCTTCGGCGAGCTGCCGCGGCTGTGGCTGATTTCGCATGCATTCGTGCCGGACGACTTGCGGGCCAGCTGGGAGAGCGTCAGCGCACTGGCGCTGGATGGCGTGCGCCGTTGCTATGAGCGTGCCGGCGATGTGCGACTGCTGCGCCTGCATGGCGACTGCCATCCCGGCAACCTGCTGTGGACCGATGAAGGGCCACACTTCGTGGATTTCGATGACAGCCGCAGCGGGCCGGCACTGCAGGACTTGTGGATGCTGCTGTCCGGCGAACGTGCGGACATGCAGAAACAGCTGGCGGACCTGCTGGCCGGCTACGAAGATTTCTGCGACTTCGATCCGCGTGAGCTGTACCTGCTGGAGGCGCTGCGCACCCTGCGGCTGCTGCATTACTCGGCGTGGCTGGCGATGCGCTGGGCTGATCCGGCGTTCCCGCAAGCGTTCCCATGGTTCGGCACCGTGCGCTACTGGCAGGACCGCATCCTCGAGCTGCGTGAACAGGTGGCGTTGATGGATGAACCGCCGCTGTGGCCTGTTTGACCTGGGTCAATTTTTTTCCAGGGTCCGTTTGCTAGAGTCGGCCGCATCATCCTTCAACCGGGGGCGGCGATGTTCAAGAAAATCCTCGTACCAACCGACGGCTCGGCGCTGTCGGACAAGTCGGTGCAGGCGGCACTGGACTTTGCCGCAGCGACCGGCGCGGCCGTGGTCGGCCTGTCAGTCGCGCAACTGTATCCGTTCATGCTGATGCCCGAGGCCGGCGCGATGGTGGATCTGTCCACCTATGAAGAAATCCAGGACAAGAGCGCGCAGCAGGCGATGGACAAGTTCCGGCAGATGGCTGCCAGCACCGGCGTCAGCAGCGAAGTACTGGCCACGCGCGGCATCCATCCGTATGAGGAAATCATCAAGGTCGCGACCGAACGTGGTTGCGACCTGATCTGGATGGCATCGCATGGCCGCAAGGGCCTCGACAAGCTGCTGCTCGGCAGCGAGACCCAGCGCGTGCTGTCGCACGCGTCGATTCCGGTGCTGGTCTATCGTGGATGAGGCTGTCGCTGATGAGACCCTTGCTGTTGGTCGTGCCTGACAGCGCTCAGTGAGCCATCAGCACCGGCACCGTCATCGATGCCAGCACCGTGCGGGTGACGCCACCCATCACCAGTTCGCGCAAGCGCGCATGGCCATAGGCGCCCATCACCAGCAGGCCTGCGCCCAGATCCGCCGTGGCCGACAGCATTGCATTGCCGGTATCGATATCGCTGCGATGCGCATGCACATTCGCGTTGACGCCGTGGCGTGCAAGGAACAGCGCGAGATCGGCGCCCGGTTGCTCGCCATGCGCATCACGGTCCGCTTCCGGGTTGAACACCAGAATATCCACCGCATCAGCCCCCGCCAGCAGCGGCAGCGCGCCCGAGATCGCGCGGCTGGCGGCCATGCCGCCATCCCAGGCAATCACGGCCTTGCGGAAGCTGCTGCCGAAGCTGCCCGCATGCGGCACCACCAGCACCGGACGCCCGCTGTGCAGGATCACATACTCCGGAAAGTCCGACATCAGGCCCGGCACCGACTCCGACGGATCGAACTGCCCGATCACGGTCAGATCGGCATAGCGCGCCTGCAGCGCGATGCCGCCGGCCGCGTCGTCATCCACCACGCGCGCCTCGATCTGATCAACGCCGGCGCCTTTGGCCAGCGCGTCGAACCGGGCCAGTCCCTCGTGCGCATGACGCCGCAGGTGGTCGAGGTGATGCGAAAACGTCGGGTCCTTCGGGTTGAATGCGCCGCTGTCGAACACATAGCGCGAGATGCCTGTCATCGCCGCACCCACCAGATGAGCGCCATGCGTGCGCGCAATGTCGGCGGCGATGGCGATGCGCACCGGCGCGCGGCGTGACGAATCGACATGCACCAGTACAGTCCTGTAACTCATGATGCTCCTTTCAGCGGGAATCTTTTCAGGCGACCGGCTCCAAGCGTAAAGCCTGCGGAACCGATCCGTCCATGCCCGGCCGCGCTGGCTGCCAATGATGTTTCGGTAGAATTTGACTCAGGTCAAGTTCGGCTGCCTGATGACGCTAATCCATGAGCATACGCAATCTCGAGGTTCTGTTTTCGCCAAAGTCGGTGGTACTGATCGGCGCCAGTGACCGTCCGCACAGTGTCGGTGCGACCGTGCTCGCGAACCTGATCGCCAGCCGTCGCGGCGACACGCGACCGCACAGTGTGATGGCGATCAACCCGCGCCATACGGAGCTGCTGGGTGTGCCGGTGTATCCGGATGTCGCGAGCCTGCCGGTGGTGCCGGACCTCGCGGTGATTGCGACGCCGCCTGCGACCGTGCCCGACCTGATCCGGCATCTGGCGCAAAAGGGCACACGCGCCGGCATCGTACTGACGGCCGGCATGGATGGTGATCATGGCGATGGCCGTTCGCACCGCGCAGCTATGCTGGAAGCATCGCGCGATGCGGTGTTCCGTATCCTCGGCCCGAACTGTGTCGGCCTGATTGCACCGCATGCGAACCTGAATGCGAGCTTTGCGCATACGTCGGCGTTACCGGGCAAGATCGCGTTCGTGTCCCAGTCCGGCGCGCTGGTGACGGCGGTGCTCGACTGGGCGCGCTCGCGCGGCATTGGCTTCTCGCATTTCATTTCGCTCGGTGACGCCACCGATGTGGATTTCGGCGACACCCTCGATTATCTGGCGACCGATGCGAACACCAGCGCGATCCTGCTGTACATCGAAGACGTGCGCGGCGCGCGCAAGTTCATGTCGGCCGCGCGTGCGGCCGGTCGCAACAAGCCAGTGCTGGTGCTGAAGGCCGGCCGTGTGCCCGAGGGCGCGAAGGCCGCCGCGTCCCATACCGGCGCGCTGGCCGGACTGGATGCGGTCTATGACGCGGCGATCCGGCGCGCGGGAATGCTGCGCGTGCTGACCACTGACGCCTTGTTCGATGCAGTCGAGACGCTGTCACGCGTGCAGCCGATGGTCAGCGAAGAACTGATCATCCTCACCAATGGCGGCGGCCCGGGCGTGATGGCGACCGATGCGCTGATGCTGTCCGGTGGACGATTGGCGACGCTGGAACCCGATACGATCACGGCGCTGAACCGCGTGCTGCCGACCAGCTGGTCGCACGGTAATCCGATCGACATCATCGGCGATGCGCCGGTCGAGCGTTACCGGCAGGCGCTGCAAATCCTGCTCGACAAGCAGCCGGACAATCCCATTCTGTTCATTCATTCGCCGACCGCGATCGTGCCCAGCGCTGATATCGCGCGCGCGATCGCGCCGATGATGCAGCAGTCGCATCATCATATCGTCAGCTGCTGGCTCGGCAGTTCGGCGGTCGCGAATGCGCGGCAGATCTTTTCCGATGCCGGCCTCGCGCATTTCGGTACGCCGGAGGAAGCGGTACAAGCCTTCATGCAGGCCGTGGAGTATCGGCGCAACCAACAATTGCTGGTGCAGGTGCCCGCTGCCGGCACCCAGCATGATCCGATCGACCTGCAGGCGGCGCGCGCCGTGATCGACAAGGCGCTGGCCGAAGGGCGTTACACATTGACCGAGCCCGAAGCAAAGGCCTTGCTCGATGCCTGCCATATTCCTATCGTCGACACCCGCACTGCCGCCACGCCGCAGCAGGCGCGCGAGCTTGCCGGGCAGATCGGTTATCCGGTCGCGGTCAAGGTCCTGTCGCCGGATGTCACGCACAAGACCGAAGTCGGTGGCGTCGCGCTCGACCTTGCCGATGGTGCTGCGGTCGAAGCCGCAGCCGACGCGATGCAACAGCGGCTGCGCGCGTTGCGCCCCGGTGCGCGCCTGCAGGGCTTCACGGTGCAGGCGATGGCGCGCCGCCCGGATGCGCATGAGCTGATCGTCGGCATCACCAGTGACCATATCTTCGGGCCGGTAATCCTGTTCGGGCAGGGCGGCATTGCGGTCGAGGTCTTGCACGACCATGCGATCGCGCTGCCGCCGCTGAATCAGGTGCTCGCGCGTGACACCATCAACCGCACACGCGTGTCGGCATTGTTGAAGGGCTATCGCAACCGACCGGCGGCCGACATCAATGAAGTCTGCCGCGTGATGATCCAGGTCGCGCATCTCGCGGCCGAGTTGCCCGAAGTCGCCGAGCTCGACATCAACCCGCTGCTGGCCGATGCGCATGGCGTGATCGCGCTCGATGCGCGCGTGATGCTCCGGCCGCAGGCACTGCGCCACCGTCATGACCGGCTTGCGATCCGCCCTTATCCGCAAGAGCTGGAAGAGCGCATGGCCTGGATGCAGGAGCACTTGCTGTTACGCCCGATTCGCCCCGAGGACAGCGAAGAGCATGTGCGCTTCGTGCAGGCGCTGGATCCGGTCGATGTGCGCATGCGTTTCTTCATTCACATGCGCGAGCTGCAGCCGTCGCAACTGGCGCGACTGACGCAGATCGATTATGACCGCGAGATGGCCTTCATCGCGGTGCGCCAGCGCGACGATGGCAGCGATGAAACGCTGGGCGTGGTGCGCGGCGTCGCCGATCCGGACAATCATCAGGCCGAATTTGCCATCTGCATACGCTCGGACCTGAAGGGCATGGGCCTGGGCCATATCCTGATGTCGAAGCTGATTGCCTACTTCCGGCAGCGCGGCACACGCTGGATCGTCGGCGAAGCATTGGCCGAGAATCATGCGATCCAGGACCTGACACGTGAACTGGGTTTCGAGGTGCGCAGCAATATGGGCGATGGCACGGTCGAGATGAAGCTCGATCTGGCGCTCACCCCCGCCTGATGCGCGCGCTGCGGCATCCCATGTCGCTGAGCAGCTCGCGGTTGTTGTCGCTTCATTCACATTGCCGGTGCCGCACACCGATACCGGCCGGTCATTTTTGACTTGAGTCAAGGAATTGGCGCAGTCACCTACGTAGACTCCGAATCGCCTGAAAAGCCTGCTCCCGCCCGGCATTCACGGCGAGGAGCGAGTCTCGACATGGTTTCAACAGTGGCAATCCATCCGGTGCAGCACGTCGAATTCGACGGCAGCCTGATCCGTCGGCTCACGCAGTCCGGCCCGCGTTACACGTCTTATCCGACCGCAGACCGTTTCACCGATACCTTCGGCTACAAGGAGTACCTGCAGGCGGTCAGCCATGCGCAGTCGCGCGGCGGTCGCCATCCGCTGTCGCTGTACGTGCACATCCCGTTCTGCGACACCGTTTGCTACTACTGCGGCTGCAACAAGATCGTCACGAAGAACCGCGACAAGGCCGCCACCTATCTCGGCTATCTGAAGCGCGAGATCGCGATGCAGGGCAAGTTGTTCGCCGGTTTCAATCACGTCGAACAGCTGCACTTTGGCGGTGGCACGCCGACCTATCTGTCGGATGCGCAGATGGATGATCTGATGCAGACCATACGCCGCTGGTTCCTGCTGGCCGACGATGAACAAGGCGAGTATTCGATCGAAGTCGATCCGCGCAGTGTCAGCGTCGAGCGCATTCATCATTTGCGTCAGCAAGGCTTCAATCGCATCAGCCTCGGCGTGCAGGATTTCGATGACGACGTACAGAAAGCCGTCAACCGTATCCAGCCCGAAGCAGCGACCCTGGGGGTGATCCAGGCCGCGCGCGACGCCGGCTTCCGCTCGGTCAGCATCGACCTGATCTATGGTTTGCCAAAGCAGACCGTGATGACGATCAACCAGACGCTCGACAAGGTAATTGCGGCCAATCCGGACCGCATCGCCGTCTATCATTACGCGCACCTGCCGCACCTTTTCAAGCCACAGCGCCGCATCAATGAACACGAGCTGCCGGGCTCGGACGCGAAGCTCGACATGCTGGCGCTGTGCATACGGCGGCTGAATGATGCCGGCTATGTGTACATCGGCATGGACCACTTCGCGAAGCCGGACGACGAGCTCGCGATCGCGCAGCGCCAGGGGCGCCTGCACCGCAATTTCCAGGGCTATTCAACCCATGCGGAAGCGGACCTGGTCGCGGTCGGCGTATCGGCCATCGGCTCGGTCGGCATGTGCTATGCGCAGAATGCGAAGACCCTGGATGACTACTACGACCGCCTCGACAGCGGCGAGCTGCCGGTGATGCGTGGCTATACGCTGTCGCTCGATGATGTGCTGCGGCGCTTCATCATCCAGATGTTGATGTGTAATTTCGAATTGTCGATCAAGTCGCTCGAACAGGCGTATCCGATCACCTTCAACGCCTATTTCACGCGCGAGCTGGAAGCACTGAAAGAGCTGGCCGAGCTCGGACTGGTCACGATCGATGATGACTGGATCACGGTGAGCCTGAAAGGCCGGCTGCTGATCCGTAATGTCTGCATGGTCTTCGACCGCCACCTGCATGACGCGCGGCAGTTACAATCGCGCACGGGCATACCGCAGCAACGCTACTCCCGTACCGTCTGAAACCGAACTGCCACGACCGCAATCCTTGGAACCCATCGCGCTCCTGCCGATCTTCCTGATCGGCCTGTTGGGCGGCGTGCATTGCGTGGGCATGTGCGGCGGCATCGTCAGCGCGTTTTCGATCGCGACCCCGGGCCGTCGTCCTTTCCCCGTTGCCGTCACCACTGAACCGACAGCTGCTGCCGGCCATCCGGCATCGCCAAGCCGGCCGTCGGCGCTGGTCGCTGCCGCGGCGGACAGCGGTACGCGCGTGCTCGCGTTCAATGCGGGACGCATCGCCAGCTATGCGCTGGCCGGTGCCATCGCCGGGCTGCTGGGCAGCGTGCCGGCACTGATCAATCTGGCCATGGTGCAGACCGTCGCGTACTGGCTGGCGAATGCGATGCTGGTCGCGCTGGGACTGACGCTGATGAATGCCTGGCATGGCCTGACGCGCATCGAGCAGGCCGGGCAGTTTCTGTGGCGCCGGCTGCAGCCGGGCATGCGCCGCCTGCTGCCGGTCGAGCATGCGTGGCAGGCGCTGGCACTGGGCGGCCTGTGGGGTTGGGTACCGTGCGGCATGGTGTACAGCGTGCTGATGACGGCGCTGCTGACAGGATCTGCTGCACAGGGCGCGCTGGTGATGCTGGCCTTTGGTCTTGGCACCTTGCCGCTGCTGTTTTCGATCGGACTCGCCGGCACCTCGATGCAGGCACTGCTGCAACGCCCGCGCGTGCGTTTCGCCGCCGGCGCGCTGGTGCTGGCCTTCGGCGTGCTGGGGCTGGTGCGGGTCGGCACCGGCTTGTCGTATGGCTGGCTCGACGCGGTGTGCATCACGCCGGGGCATGTGCGATGAAGGCCGACGTGAAAGCGGACATGAACGCTGACATAAACGCTGACATGAATGCTGACACACCGCACGCGACCAGCGGCGGCACTAACCCGTCGGTGCCAGCCCGTGACGAAGCCTGCTTCCATTGCGGTCTGCCGGTGCCCGCCGGCAGTGCCTGGTCGGTAAAGCTGGATGGTTTGCCGCGCGCGATGTGCTGCCCCGGTTGCGAGGCGGTTGCGCAGGCTATCGTCGACAACGGTCTGGCCGACTACTACCGTAACCGCCAGCAATTGCCCGACGGCGCCGCCGATGGCGCGCAACTGGTGCCGGACGCACTGAAGCTGTATGACGTGCCGGAACTCGCATCGCAATTCACCAATGAACAAGGCGACGCCGAGGCGCTGCTGTCGATCGAGGGCATACGCTGCGCTGCCTGCGTGTGGCTGATCGAGAAGCGGTTGTCGCAAGTGCCGGGCTTGCAGTCGGCCAGCCTGAATGTCGCCACTGAAAAATTGCAGGTCCGTTGGGATGCCGACCGCTGCAAGCCGAGCGACATCCTGCAAGCGGTGCGCGAAGTCGGCTATGCCGCATATCCGTATGATCCTATCCAGCATGGCGAGCTGCTGCGCAAGAATGCGCGCACGCTGTTCAAGCGCCTGTTCGTCGCGGGCCTGTCGATGATGCAGGTGATGATGTATGCGGTGCCGGTGTACATGGCCGAAGCCGGCAGCATCGAGCCGGACATGGAAAGCCTGATGCGCTGGGCCAGCCTGGTGCTGACGCTGCCGGCGATGTTCTACTCCGCAGTGCCGTTTTTCCAGGGCGCCTGGTCGGACCTGAAGGCGCGCGCGCCGGGCATGGATGTGCCGGTCGCGCTCGGCATGGGCGCCGCATTCATCGGTAGCGTGTGGGCCACCGTGACCGGTCAAGGCGATGTGTATTTCGATTCGGTCACGATGTTCATCTTCCTGCTGCTGGCCAGCCGCTACCTGGAGCTGGTCGCGCGCCGTCGCGCCGCCGGCTCGCTGGAGACGCTGCAGCATGCATTGCCGGATGCCGCCTGGCGCGTGCCCGGCTGGCCGGCCGATCGCACGCTGCAGCAGGTGGCTGCGGCGCAGCTGCGCGCCGACGATGTGATCCTCGTGAAGCCCGGCGAAACCATACCCGCCGACAGCGTCGTGATCGACGGCGAGACTGCGGTCGATCTGTCGCTGCTGACCGGTGAGAGCAAGCCGCAGCCACGCCGCATCGGCGAAACGGTGGCCGGTGGCGCGGTCAACATCAGCCAGCCGGTGTTCCTGCAGGTGCAGAAGGTCGCGCGCGACAGCACGCTGGCCGCATTGGTGCGGCTGGTGGAGCGTGCCGGGCAGGGCAAGCCAAAAATTGCGCAATGGGCCGACCGCGTGGCCGCCTGGTTTGTCGCAGCCTTGCTGTTGCTGGCCGTGGCCGTGTTTGCATTCTGGAGCTGGCATGACGCTGCGCGCGCGTGGCCGGTCGCGATTGCGGTGCTGGTGGTGTCCTGCCCGTGCGCGCTGTCACTGGCGACGCCGTCGGCACTGGCGGCTGCCACCGAGCGCTTGCTGCGCCAGCGCGTGCTGGTGATACAGCCGCATGTGCTGGAGACCCTGCACCGTGCCAGCCATGTGGTATTCGACAAGACTGGCACGCTGACTGAGGGCCGGCCTTCATTGCAGCGCACCGTGTGCGTCGGCGACATCGATGCGGCGACGGCCTTGCGTATCGCTGCCGCGCTCGAGAGCGGCAGCGCACACCCGATCGCGCAGGCTTTCATGGTCGCGCAGGCCGAGGCTGCATCAGCCTCAGCATCAGCCTCAGCATCAACATCGACCACAGCGAATGCATCGACAGCATCGACAGCATCGACAGCATCGACAGCGTTGCCACAGGTGACGGCGATGGAAGCCGTGGCCGGGCGTGGCATTGCGGCCGACGTGGATGGACAGCGCTGGTGGCTCGGCAGCGCGACCTGGGTGGCGCAGGGCGCGGGCTGCGAGCTTGCGTCCGCACCGGTGTCGGATGCGGCGGGTATCACCGAGATCTTCCTCGGTAGTGCCGGCGCATGGGTGGCACGCTTTGAACTGGCGGATGCGATCAAGCCCGATGCTGCCGCCGCGATCGCATGGTTTCGCGCGCGTGGCTGCCAGACGCTGTTGTTGTCCGGTGATGCGCCGGCGATTGCCAATGATGTCGCGCACACGCTGGGCATCGAGGTCGCGCACGGTGGCATGCTGCCGGCGCAGAAGATGGCCTTTGTGCAGCAGCTGCAGCAGCAAGGCGCGGTGGTGGCGATGGTGGGCGATGGCATCAATGACGCCGCAGTGCTGAAGGTGGCTGATGTGTCGTTCGCGATGGGCTCGGGCGCCGCGCTGGCGCAATCGCATGCGGATGCGGTGCTGCTCAATGCGAGCCTGTCATCCCTGCTCGATGCGGATCGGGCGGCAGCGGATTGCATGCGCGTGATCCGGCAGAACCTGAGCTGGGCCACGGTCTACAATCTGGTCGCGATACCGGCGGCGGCATTCGGCTGGCTGACGCCATGGATGGCCGGCGTCGGCATGTCGGCCAGCTCGGCCATCGTCGTGCTGAATGCGCTGCGGCTGCAGCGCGTGAAGGGCATGCACCGTGACCATCGGCATGCCGGTTCTGCCCGTCGCGCCGTTGCGCGCGCCTGATGGCGCGGCCTGACTGACCGAGACCGACAGATCGAGACCGAGACCGAAAGACGATGGAATCCCTGTACCTGCTGATACCGCTGTCCGTGATCGTGGTGTTCATCGCGTTGTGGATCTTCTTCCGCGCGATGGACAGCGGCCAGTTCGATGACCTCGAAGGGCCGGCGCTGCGCATCCTGCAGGATGACGACAGCGTTCAGCCAGAGACTGACCCGTCCAAGAACGATACCAAGATATAAGCTTTCGTACAGGTCATTCGCCTTCCGGCCATTTTTGACTCATATCAAGGAAATTTGCCCACCCGAAACGTACCCTGCGGCATCTTCGTCGTAAACCTTGGGGAGTTTCTGTGGACACAGCACTGAACTACAACTACCGGGTGGTCAAGCAGTTCGCGATCATGACCGTGGTGTGGGGCGTGGTGGGCATGCTGGTCGGCGTTTTCATCGCCGCACAGCTGGCCTGGCCGGCGCTGAATTTTGACATTGCCTGGCTGAGCTACGGCCGCCTGCGTCCGCTGCACACGAATGCAGTGATTTTTGCATTCGGTGGTTCCGCGCTGTTTGCGACCTCGTACTACGTGGTGCAGCGTACCTGTCAGGTACGACTGTTCTCCGACGCGCTGGCATCCTTTACTTTCTGGGGCTGGCAAGCAGTGATCGTGGCAGCCGCGATCACGCTGCCGCTGGGCTTCACGTCCGGCAAGGAATACGCGGAACTCGAATGGCCGATCGATATCCTGATCGCGCTGGTGTGGGTCGCGTATGCGGTGGTGTTCTTCGGCACGCTGATCAAGCGCAAGACTTCGCACATCTATGTCGCGAACTGGTTCTACGGCGCCTTCATCCTGACGGTCGCGATCCTGCACATCGTGAACTCGGCGGCGATGCCTGCATCAATCGGCAAGTCCTACTCGGCTTACACCGGCGTGCAGGATGCAATGATCCAGTGGTGGTATGGCCATAACGCGGTCGGCTTCTTCCTGACCGCCGGCTTTCTCGGCATGATGTACTACTTCATCCCGAAGCAGGCCGAACGTCCGGTGTACTCGTACCGCCTGTCCATCGTCCACTTCTGGGCGCTGATCTTCACCTACATGTGGGCCGGCCCGCACCATCTGCACTACACCGCGCTGCCGGACTGGGCGCAGTCGCTGGGCATGGTGTTCTCGCTGATCCTGCTGGCGCCGAGCTGGGGCGGCATGATCAACGGCATCATGACGCTGTCGGGCGCATGGAACAAGCTGCGCAATGACCCGATCCTGAAGTTCCTGATCGTCTCGCTGTCGTTCTACGGCATGTCGACCTTCGAAGGCCCGATGATGTCGATCAAGACCGTCAACGCGCTGTCGCACTACACCGACTGGACCGTCGGCCACGTGCACTCCGGTGCGCTGGGCTGGGTCGGCCTGGTGTCGATGGGCTCGATCTACTACCTGTTGCCGCGCCTGTCCGGCCGCAAGGAAATGTGGAGCATGCGCCTGGTCGAGATTCACTTCTGGACCGCGACCATCGGCATCGTGCTGTACATCGCCGCGATGTGGATTGCCGGCGTGATGCAGGGCCTGATGTGGCGCGCAGTGAATGCCGACGGCACGCTGACCTACAGCTTTGTCGAAAGCGTGAAGGCGACCTATCCGTACTACGTGATCCGCTTCGTTGGTGGCGGCCTGTACCTCGCGGGCATGCTGATCATGTTCTACAACACGATGAAGACCGTCAGCGGTGGCAAGCCGGTCGATGCACGCATCCCGCTTGCTGCAGGCGCACACGCCTGATCAGGAGAATTGAATGAAACTTGCTCACGAATCCATTGAAAAAAAGCCCTGGCTGCTGGCGATCCTGGTGGTCCTGGTGGTCAGCATCGGCGGTCTGGTCGAGATCGTTCCGTTGTTCTTCCAGAAGTCGACCACCGAGCCGGTTGCTGGCCTGACGCCGTACTCGCCGCTGCGCCTCGCAGGCCGCGACATCTATGTGCGTGAAGGCTGCTACAACTGCCACTCGCAGATGATCCGTCCGTTCCGCGCCGAGACCGAGCGTTACGGTCACTACTCGGTCGCCGGTGAGTTCGTGTACGACCGTCCGTTCCAGTGGGGCTCGAAGCGCACCGGCCCGGACCTTGCGCGTGTCGGCGGTCGCTACAGCGATGAATGGCATCGCGCGCACCTGAACAATCCGCGCGACCTGGTGCCGGAGTCGAACATGCCCGGCTATCCGTGGCTGGCGAAGACGGCGCTCGATCCGCAATCGATCGTGCCGCGCCTGGCTGCGTTGAAGCGCCTCGGTGACCCGTACACCGACGAACAGATCGCTGCGGCACCGAAGGAACTGGAAGGCAAGACCGAGCAGGATGCGCTGGTCGCGTACCTGCAGGGCCTCGGCACCCAGATCAAGGCACGGAGGTAAGCATGAACCTGGTCGCATTCCTATCCGATGCACGCAGCCTGATCACGCTGATCAGCATGCTGACCTTTATCGGTATCGTCGTGTGGGCGTGGAGCGCCCGCCGCAAGAACGAGTTCGACGAGGCGGCGATGCTGCCTTTCGCAGATGACGACATGAACACTCAAAAGCAGGAGCCGCGACATGGCTGATTTCATCAACGGGTTCTGGGGCCCTTACATCACCGTCATCACTATCGTCTCCATCATCGGTTGCGGACTGTTGCTGTGGTCGCAGTCGACGGTGAAGATCCCGATGTCGAAGGATGGCAAGGCCGAGACCACCGGCCACAGCTGGGACGAAGGCCTGGAAGAACTGAACAATCCGATGCCGCGCTGGTGGATGTGGCTGTTCTACATCACCATCGTGTTCGGTTTTGCTTATCTCGCGCTGTACCCGGGCCTCGGCACCTATGCCGGCAAGCTCGGCTGGGCGTCGACCGGCGAGTACCAGAAAGAGCTGCAGGCAGCCGACGCCGAGTACGGTCCGCTGTTCGAGAAGTTTCGCGACACCGAGCTGAAGGCGCTGGCGGCCGACCCGCAGGCGCAGGCGATCGGCCAGCGCCTGTTCCTGACGTACTGTGCGCAGTGCCATGGCTCGGATGCGCGTGGCAACAAGGGCTATCCGAACCTGACCGATGCCGACTGGCTGTATGGCGGCGAGCCCGACACCATCAAGACCACGCTGCTGAAAGGTCGGCATGGCCAGATGCCGTCGATGGCGGCGGCGGTCGGTGGCGAGAAGGAAATCGAGGCGGTCGCGCACTATGTGCAGTCGCTGTCGGGTGCCGCGCATGACCCGATCAAGGCGTCGTTCGGCAAGGAGAAATTCGGTGCCTGCGCTGCCTGCCACGGCGCGGACGGCAAGGGCAATCAGGCTATGGGTGCCCCCAACCTGACCGACAAGATCTGGCTGTACGGCGGCAGCACCGCGACCATCATGGAAACGATACGCAAGGGTCGTGAAAACGTGATGCCGGCCTTCGAGGAATTCCTCGGCGAGGACAAGGTGCACCTGCTGGCCGCCTATGTCTGGGGCCTGTCGAACAACTCGACGCTGGACGCCGCAAAGTAAGGCAAGCACGTATCATCCTGCTGGCGCAGGGGCGGCCGACCGGCCGTCCCTGAGCGCGACCAGACACACGCCGGAAAGCCCATGGAAAGCTCCACTCCGCAGGTCTCTGTGATCAAGATGTATGCAGCGCGGGAGGAAATCTACCCGCGCGAAGTACAGGGCCGCTATGCCAGCCTGCGCTGGCTGTTCGTCTGGCTGACCCAACTGCTGTTCTACGGCCTGCCCTGGTTGTCATGGAATGACAGGCAGGCGGTGCTGTTCGATCTCGGCGCCCGAAAGTTCTACATCTTCGGCATCGTGCTGTGGCCGCAGGACTTCATCTACCTTGCGGCGCTGCTGATTATCTCTGCGTATTCGCTGTTCCTGTTCACCGCGATCTTCGGCCGCGTCTGGTGCGGATTCACCTGCCCGCAGACGGTCTATACCGAGATCTTCATGTGGATAGAGCGCAAGATCGAAGGCAACCGCAGTGCGCGCATGCGGCTCGACCGTCAGCCGGCATCGCTGGCGAAGTTCTCGCGCAAGACCGCCAAGCATCTCGCATGGGGTGCGGTCGCACTGTGGACCGGCTTCACCTTCGTCGGCTACTTCACGCCCATCCATGTGCTGGGTGACGCGATCATCGCGTTGGCGCTCGGTCCGTGGGAATGGTTCTGGGTGTTGTTCTATGCGTTTGCGACGTATGGCAATGCCGGCTGGATGCGCGAACAGGTCTGCAAGTACATGTGCCCGTACGCACGCTTCCAGAGCTCGATGTTCGACAAGGACAGCCTGATCGTCACCTATGACAAGGAACGTGGCGAGCCGCGCGGTGCGCGCAGCAAGAGCGATGCCGAAGGTGCGAAGGCACTCGGCGATTGCATCGATTGCTCAATGTGCGTGCAGGTCTGCCCGACCGGCATCGATATCCGCGAGGGCTTGCAGTATGAGTGCATCGGCTGTGCCGCCTGCGTCGATGCCTGCAATACCGTGATGGACAAGATCGGTGCGCCGCGCGGTCTGGTGCGTTACTGGACCGATCATGCGGCCGCCCATCGCTGGTCATCGGCGCAGATCTTCCGTCATGCGTTCCGGCCGCGCGTGCTGATCTACAGCGCGGTGCTGCTGGTCATCGTATCGGTATTCTTTGGCACGCTGCTGACCCGCACGCCGCTGAAGATGGATGTGATCCGCGACCGCGGCTCGATGGGGCGCGAGATCGAGAACGGCATGATCGAGAACGTGTACCGGCTCCAGATCATGAACACCGACGAAGCCACACATCGTTACCGTATTGCGGTGTCGGGTATCGATTCGATTAAGCTCGACGGCAAGGACGAAGTCACGCTCGGCCCGACCGAATCGCGCGCAGTGCCGGTCAATGTGCGCATCGATGAAGGGCAGGGCAGCAAAGGTTCGAACAAGATCTGGTTCACGCTGACCTCGCTCGATGCGGAGGGTGTCGAGGTGAAAGAGAAGGCGGTGTTCTTCGTGCCGCGCTGACGCGGCATGACGGGCTGCCCCATCCCGCACAGCGCAGGTGGCGGCAGGCATACGAAGGAACTTGACGGTACGACTATCATGCATACTTTGCCCATGAATTCTTCTTCCAACGAACCCTGGTACCGGCATCGCTGGCCCTGGCTCTTGATGCTGGGTCCGGTCGCCGTATTGATCGCCGGCGCGATCACGATGTGGATTTCGTTCTCCGGCGCTGACGCGCTGGTGGTTGACGACTATTACAAGCAGGGCAAGGCGATCAATCAGAACCTGCAGCGGGACCGCGTCGCTGCCGAGCTCGGCCTCACGGCCAGCCTGCGCTATGATGCGGCCGCCGGCAAACTGCGCGGGCAGGTGAGCGGCCTCGGCCAGGCAGTGCCGCTGACGCTGCTGCTGGTGCATCCGACGGTGCCGGAGAAGGATACGCGCCGTGCCGTGATGCCGAATGCGGCCGGCGAGTTCGAGATTCCATTGGCCTTGCTCGAGCGCGCGAACTGGCAAGTCGAACTGGAAGACGGACAACGCCAGTGGCGCCTGCACGGGCAGTGGCTGTGGCCGCAAAACAAGAATGTGGACATCCGGCCGCAGAGCCAGGATGCGGCGGGGAGATAACGCATGTTGAAGCTGGCGATGACCGTGTTGTGGCCTTCGTTCCTGTCGGCGATCCTGGCCGAGGGCCTGTTCTTCTCGACCTTTGATCCGCTGGACCTGATGCTGGCCGGGGGGCAGCCAGAATTGCCGCCGATCGCAGCGTACACGGTGGGCTTCTTTTTCTTCTGGGTGCTGGCGGCGCTTGCGAGCATGCTGAGCCTATACCTGTACAAGGCCGACGACGCGCCGAAGCAGCCGCCGTTCTGAGTTACTGCCGCATGCCTAAAACAACCAGGCCCGCATCGGCGGGCCTTGGTGATGAATGGCGGGTCGCGATCAGCCAGCTCAGCCGCAGGTGTCGGTGCCCGCAGCAATCGCGCGCAGGCGCTCCGGCTGCAACAGCTCGATCTCGCGATTGGCCACGCGCAGCAAGCCTTCTTTTTTCAGCTTCGACAGCAGGCGGCTGATGCTCTCGATCGTCAGGCCCAGGTAGTTGCCGATTTCCTCGCGCGACATGCGCAACTGGAACGTGGTCGATGAATAACCGCGCGCCGCATAGCGCGACGCCAAATTGATCAGGAAGGCCGCAAAGCGCTGCTCGGCACGCATATTCCCCAGCAACAGCATCACGCTCTGTTCACGCGTGATTTCCTGGCTCATCATCCGATGGAAGTGATGCAGCAGCGTCGGTATCGTGCCGAACAATTCCTCCAGCCGTGCGAACGGGATCTCGCACACCTCGCTGTCTTCCAGCGCCATCGCATCGCAGTGATGACGATCGGCGCTGATCGCATCCATGCCCAGCAATTCGCCAGCCATCTGGAAGCCGGTGACCTGTTGCTCACCATTGGCGTTGACCTGATAGGTCTTGAAGTGCCCCAGCCGTATCGCATACAGCGTGGTGAACGGATCATCCATCCGGTACAGCAGCGTATCCTTCGCGACCTTGCGGCGGCGGCCGATGATCTGGTCCAGCCGGTGCATGTCCGATTCCCCGAGGCCCATCGGCAGGCACAGCTGGTGCATGCTGCACGCCGAGCAGCTGGCGCGCAACGCCTGCATGTTCAGGTTGGCTGCGGGCGTGAGTGGCTGAGACTGAGGCTGGGCTTGACTCATAGTTAAGGCGCAATGAAAGTATCTGCAAATTTACCGCATTCAGCGCGGCCGCGCCACCGTCGATAATGAACTGGCATCATTCGGCCCGCCCGCAAGATCCGCCGACACGATTTGCGCACCAGATCCGCACGAGTTCTGAACGAGATCCGCGCACCAGATCCGCACGCAAGATCCACTTACACGTCCCGTTATGACGAGACTGGCTCGTCGCGCCGGTTCACACCACCTGTTCATAGGGCAGGCCGACGTAATTCTCTGCAATGTTGGCCCGACCGGCATCGGAACTGGTGAAGTAGGCGAGCTCGGCCTCCTGAATGCGCTGATTGAACGGGTCGTCGCTGAACTTGTGCAGGATCGATGTCATCCACCACGAGAAGCGCTCGGCCTTCCATATGCGGCGCAGGCATAGCTCAGAGTAATGTGCGACCACATCGGTTCGCCCCTCCTTGTAGCGCTTGCGCAGCACGTGATACAGCGTATACACGTCGCTGGCGGCGAGGTTCAGCCCTTTGGCACCGGTTGGCGGCACGATGTGTGCGGCATCACCGACCAGGAACAGGCGGCCGAACTGCATGGGCTCGGCGACAAAGCTGCGCAGCGGCGCGATGCTCTTTTCGATCGAGGGGCCGGTGACCAGGCTGTTCGCAGTCGCTTCCGGCAGGCGCGCGCGCAACTCATCCCAGAAGCGCTCGTCGGACCAGTCTTCCACCTTGTCGTCCAGCGGGCATTGCACGTAATAGCGCGACAGCATGTTCGAGCGCATGCTGCACAACGCAAAGCCGCGCGGGTGGTTCGCATAGATCAGCTCATGCGACACCGGCGGTGTGCGTGACAGCACGCCGAGCCAGCCGAATGGATACACGCGCTCGAACAGTCGGATGCGATCGGCCGGCACCGACTTGCGCGACACCCCGTGAAAACCGTCACAGCCGGCGATGTATTCGCAGTCCAGCCGCTGCGGTTCGCCATCCTTGGTGAAGGTCACCCAGGGTGTGTCGCTGTCGATGTCATGCACCGCGACATCCTGCGCGTCATAGATCGTGTTCGCACCGGCGGCCGCGCGCGCATCCATCAGGTCGCGCGTGACTTCGGTCTGGCCATACACCATCACGGTTTTGCCGCCGGAGTATTTTTTTAGGTCGATGCGCTCGACGCGGCCCGAGAAGGACAGCGCGAAGCCCTCATGCACCATGCCTTCGCGGTCCATGCGCTCGCCGACCTGTGCTTCGCGCAGCAGCTCGACCGTGCCCTGTTCCAGCACGCCGGCACGGATGCGCGACAGCACATAGTCCGGTGATTTGGCTTCGACGATCACATTGTCGATGCCTTGCAGGTCCAGCAGGCGTCCGAGCAGCAGGCCCGACGGGCCGGCGCCGATGATGGCGACCTGGGTCTTCATGGTGTCTCCTCGTCGGGCGGGTTGCCCTTGTAATTTTCAAGCCGTCATCATCCGGTGTTCGCGCTTGGTAGGGAATGGACGATTCTGGCTCAAACTTGTACATTTCATGGAATGTCTGCTCGACCTCGCGTCCTCCCCCGCAGCGCTGGCGCGCTGCCGTCCGCCGCTGCCGCCGCTGCGGCTGCTACCACCGCTGCCACCGCGGTGCCCGTCTACCAGTTGTACGGCGAGGGCCAGCCCTGGCTGACGCCGGACCCGGTGCATGTGGAATCGATCGCTGCGCGCAGCCGCCAGCACCAGTGGGAAATCCGGCCGCACCGTCACCACGGGCTGTTCCAGCTACTGTGGCTGCAGCAGGGCAGTGCCCATGTGCAGCTCGATGGCAGCCATCAGCGGCTGGATGCCGGCAGCGTGCTGCTGTTGCCGCAGCATTGCGTGCACGGCTTTCGTTTTTCGCGCAATGCGCACGGGGTGGTGGTGACGCTGGCGTATGCCTTCCTCGCACAGCTGCATGGCGGGCTGGGCGACCGCCTGTCGGCGATGGTGGCGCCGCAGCGGCTGTCGCTCGATGAGGTGGTCGACCGTGCCGTGGTCGAAGCTTTGCTGCCGGTGCTGCTGGAGGAATATGGCGGGCAGCGCGAGCACCGCGCGCTGTTGCTGGAGTCGCTGCTGGTCAGCCTGCTGTGCTGGCTCACGCGCACCCCGGCGGTGCCCAGCGGGCCGGCGGCGCGTGATCGTGGTCGTCAGTATCTGGCGGCGTTTTCAGCGGCAATCGAGCGTGACCATGCGCGCCATCTGCCGCTGGAACGCTATGCGGCGCATCTCGGCATCAGCACCGCGCACCTGAATGCGGTGTGCCGCGAGCTGGCCGGATGCTCGGCACTGGCGCTGGTGCATGCGCGGCTGATGCTGGAGGCGAGACGGCAGCTGGTCTACACCTCGATGAGCGTGCGCGACATCGGCGATGCGCTGGGCTTTGCCGATCCCGCCTATTTCACGCGCTTCTTCAAACGCGGCTGCGGACTGTCGCCGCGCCAGTTCCGGGAACGGGCGCAGCAGGCGGGACAGTCTGAAACATAGCCGAAGTGGGTACTTACGGCAGCAAGACCGACAGCTCTGCGGCGGCCGTCAGCAAGGCAGGCAGAAAGGTCTGCTCCAGCTGGGAACGGGACACGCGGGTCGCCTGGGCGCCGATGTTCAGCGCCGCCACCGTCGCACCGGATGCGCCGCGCACCGGCACCGCGATCGAGCGTAGTCCGATCTCCAGCTCTTCCTCGACGATCGCAAAGCCACGCTGCCGGGTCTCGGCGATGATCTCGCGCAGCCGGCCCTCGTTCACCACCGTGCGATCCGTGTACGCGACCAGCTTCGCTTTCGACAGGTACTGGTCCAGAAGCGCGTCCGGCAGGCCGGCCAGCAATACCCGACCGAGTGAGGTGCAGTAGGCGGGCAGCCGGCTGCCGGCATTCAGCGCCACCGACAGCACGCGCGAGGTTTGCGAGCGCGAGATATACAGCACCTCATTGTCTTCCAGCACGGCCAGCGAGCAGGATTCATTCAACGTACGCGACAGCTGGTTCAGGCAGGGCTGCGCGGACACCGTCAGCGGGGTCGACGACAGATACGAATAACCGAGGGTCAGGATCTTCGGCTTCAGGAAGAAGTTGTTCGCTTCTGAATCCGCATAGCCGAGCTGCTTCAGCGTGTACAGGCAGCGGCGCACCGCAGCGCGCGGGATGCCGGTCTTGTGGCTGATTTGCGCAATCGTCATCGCGCGGCGCTGGTCGCTGAAGGCCTTCACCACCGCCAGCCCGCGCGCCAGCGAAGTCATGAAGCTGGGGTCGGTCAGCGCATCGATCTCTTCGGCGATGGTCAGCGGGCGTGCCGGTGGCGTTGCAACCGGCATCGGCGCAGGGGTGACCGCGGCGGTGGTTGCAGCAGCGGATGACGGGGCGGCGGTGCTTGCAGCAGCAGTGGCGGTGTGAGTGGTCGCGGATGCGATCGCGGGTGACATTGCGGGTGACATCGCGGACGACGGCGTGGGGGCCTGCGCACGCTGTGCGTCCTCGGTGGTGTCGGGCATGGAGGGGTAGACGTTTTGCATGGTCGTTTCGCTCACGGAAAGTTTGTGTCGTTTGGCCTACGGATTCGCACGTGTGGCCCAAAACTCAACAGGACGACGCGGCTGACCGAAGCGTTACCGTAACGGAACTCGATAATCTTTTGATAATCACTGTGCGTGATACCCATGTATCCCATGTTGTTAACCGCAGCAGCGGCAGGATTTGCGTCTTGTTCACAACAGTCGCATCAGCGCTCGGTTTTCGTGGTGTTCGGGCATCGCACACAAATTGCGCATGCCCGCTTGTTCGCACGTTTCGTGAAGGATAAACTCAGGCGCTGTTCTATTACCAGTTATTTGTTCGTTTATCGAACAAATCCCGTGCACCACAATTAAAGCAGGAAAGCGTCGTTCCGGTCCGCACCCGCGGGCCGATCGCCGGCCTGCAAATTCCCGGAGGATCTCTTGGTCAACAAGATCGTTCCCGACCTCGCGCAAGCGGTGGCCGGCATTCATGACGGATCCACCGTGATGATTGGCGGCTTCGGCAATGCGGGCATGCCCAAAGCGCTGATCGATGCGCTGATTGCGCAGGGCGCGCGTGAGCTCACCATCGTCAACAACAATGCCGGCAACGGCGATACCGGCCTCGCAGCGCTGCTGGCAGCGGGGCGGGTGAAGAAAATCATTTGCTCATTTCCGCGCCAGGCCGATTCGCATGTGTTCGACGGCCTCTACCGCGCCGGCAAGATCGAGCTGGAGCTGACGCCGCAGGGCAACCTCGCCGAGCGCATCCGCGCGGCCGGTGCCGGCATCGGCGGCTTTTTCACCCCGACCGGCTATGGCACCCGGCTCGCCGAAGGCAAGGAGACACGCGTGATCAATGGCCGCAACTATGTGTTCGAACTGCCTATCCATGCCGACTATGCGCTGATCAAGGCATTGAAGGGCGACCGCTGGGGCAATCTCGTCTATCGCAAGGCAGCCCGCAACTTCGGCCCCATCATGGCGAGCGCCGCAAAGTGCACGATTGCGGAAGTGTCGGAAGTGGTCGAACTGGGCGCGCTCGATCCCGAAGTGATCGTCACGCCCGGCATCTTCGTGCAGCGCATCGTGCAGACCGGAGGTGTGCAATGAAGCGCTTTACCCGTGACGACATCGCCCGGCGCGTCGCGCGCGACATTCCCGAAGGTGCGTATGTGAACCTTGGCATCGGCCTGCCGACGCTGGTGGCCAACCATCTCGACACGTCGAAGGAAATTTTCCTGCACAGTGAGAACGGCATCCTCGGCATGGGACCGGCACCCGCACCGGGCGACGAAGACGAAGACCTGATCAACGCTGGCAAGCAGCCGGTCACGCTGCTGACGGGCGGCGCCTATTTCCATCATGCAGATTCCTTCGCAATGATGCGTGGCGGCCATCTGGACATTTGCGTGCTCGGCGCGTTCCAGGTGTCGGCGCAGGGTGATCTGGCGAACTGGCATACCGGCGCACCGGATGCGATCCCCGCCGTGGGCGGCGCGATGGATCTTGCGATCGGCGCAAAAAAAGTCTTCGT
>JACCDV011208817.1_pt1 | contig 26802 bp, 35 predicted proteins | sample 7446131 | NCBI WGS metagenome assembly JACCDV01 (sample SAMN15323448, study PRJNA562643) | freshwater metagenome | isolation source: river surface water | place: USA:Blue River Watershed | collected 2017-08-17 | reverse complement strand
TGCTTACAATAGTAACAATCACAAAAGTACCTATAAATAGATACAGGACTGGGCTTTTGTAGCCGAATCTAAAACTTTTTAGAAGCAAGTCTAAGAACAGCAAAAGGAAAATATCAATCACAAGCAGATACCAAGGCAAAGTCAGAACAAAGTTATACAATCCACTTCCTCCGAAACGCACAAGAAAAATACTTCCGTCTACACTTGAACTAAATATTATAAAACTTAAAAGAAATATAGAAACTAGAGTTGTAAGCACCGTAACAAATGTCAAAAGTCCCAGCTTCGCCAAAAAATATGCTTTTGAACGCATCGAAACCTTGCCGGTTTTTATTTGGTCTAGTACCTTTTCTTTGATATCTATTTGATTCTCTGTTTTATTTTCTGTGTCCATAATTTTATATTTCTATATTTAACTCTTTGTACTTGTCTTTCAGAACCTTCTTGGCTCTCATTATTCTTACTCCCACAGTACTTATGGGAATATGCAGAATTTCAGCTATTTCTTTGTAACTAAACTCTTCTATGTAATACAAAACTAGTATTTCTCGATACTTATCCTCTATATTATTTAAACCTTTATCAATTATTTTTTTAATCTCCAACTGTTCTCTTTCTTTTTCTACCGGATCTTCCACAACTGTATAAGAAAGCAAAGTATCGAAGTCAAAAAGATACAGCGGGTTCAATGAATTTTTCTTTATAGCGTTTATGTATGTGTTGTGAGCGATACGGTATATCCAAGGTGAAAATCTTTGGGTAGTGTCAAAGCTGTTTATATTTTTGTATGCCTTAATAAATACATCCTGAACAACATCCTCTATGTTGTCGTTGTCGACTAGAAACTTCTTTCCATATCTAAAAAGTTTTGCTTGGTATCTCTCCATTAGCAATCCAAATTTTTCTGTGTCTCCATTAGATACCAGTTTAACCAACTCTTCATCAGTTAAACTAGAAACATTATTTCCCATTTGTATACTATACCTCGTTATACAACCAACTGTCTAAAATATTTCAGAACAACATATATAACAAAAGGCTTACTAGCTTGCGGACGGGGATGTCCACAAGCAAGCAAGCCTCTCGAGTATTGAAAACCAACTGAAAAGATCGATCCGTGGGCTGGGTACCACGGAGAGGTGGGAGTTACCTAGTCTTCACTCTCACGCTGGCGCCTGAGAGCGTCTGAACGCTCCTTGCAGCACAGACAGAGGATCGTGTGCGGCTCCGCCGCACGACGTTCGGCACTGATCTCAGCACCACAGTCGCGACCGGCGCAGATGTTCTCGATGCCCTTGGCCTGCCTGGCCAAGAACCCGGGAGTTGGCCGAGGATTGATGATGGGCTGAACACTGCGACGAATCATAATCTGATCCTTGATCAGACTGATGGCTGCCTGGTCAGCCAGATCTCCTCTTCCGGCCACACCCGAAAACTCACTGAACTCAGAAGTCATGGTACCTGTCTCCGATTTAGGAACCCCACCCCACGCGGAATTCCTTTTATATTGTTACTCCTTAATAGACAAGATGTCAAGAGTTATGGTCTATTTATCCACAGTCTAGTACTCTATGGTAAAAGGGAAAGAAATAGAGGCGTCGTTTTCAGGAAGACCTGATGGGTTGTCTTTCTCTAAAACCAAAGTTGCTGGGCCAATATATGTTTGCGGCACTTTTGCTAGCACTTTAAAAGGCACGAACTCTGCTGTCATCCAGTCCCCTTGTGCCTGTGCTGGACCTTGCCACAAAACTTTTCCGTCTTTATCCAGAACCTTCGCTGGGAATGAGGCTTCGAAATACCATCCTGCGGCCTTACCACGAATCTCAAACTCCTTGCCAGTTACCGCACCAGGGAAAGGTGTGTCTACCACGATTTTATCTTTAGTTGTATTTATGTATGTTATCGGTGGAGTTATTTCCTCCGCAAAAAGCCTGCCGTCAGAAGTTCTGCACTGTCTTGGATAACTTTCCATTACGGCAAACCCCGCATCAACACAGTCTTCAAATGATCTGATTTCCGCAAGTACAGGAGAACTAGCTTTTTTATAGAAAAACAGAAAACCACCAACTACCACACCTAGAGCCAAAAATGTTACTAGTATATTTTTCATACTTCTTATTATACAAACATTAGACTCACATATTTCGTTTCTATTACAGAAAAAACTATTTGACTGCCTTTACTGCTTTATTTACGACTTTCTTAACAGCCTTTTTAACTGGTTTAGTTGCTGTGTTAATTTGCGTCCAAGCAGATTTCATTTCCTTAGCTATCGCCATTACTTCAGCAGAACTTTTTTTCTTTGAGTACTTATTAACAACTGAATCAACAATTTTCATATAAGAATCTTTATCCATTTGCTTCATTTTCTCCATAGCATCCATAACTTCTGCACGAGCTTTCAACATCCAACTTGAAGCCATTTTTCTATGTTTTGCTGCATTTTTTGCACCATACAACCAGTAAGCACCTATTGCCGCTGCCGCTAGACCCGCAACTCCCGCACCAACTACACCTTTATTTACACCACTGTTTGCTTTTTGTTTCTTTTCCATATTTTTAAAAATATAAATTATAATAATTACTCCTCATCTTTCTGAACCTTACTTCTACCTTTTTTCTTCTCCATAAATCTACCCAGGAAAAAATCTACTATGTATTTTGCTTTTCGCCCTTCCTCACTTACTTGTTCTCTTATCTCTTGGAACTTTTCTTCCAAATCATCCGTCGCTTCTATAAGCTTCTTTGCAACATACCTAGCATCACGAACAATTAGTATTATATAGTACCCTGCGATACTCAAAATAATAGTAATAATAACTGTCGCAATACTGCTAATAAAGAAAAAAATGTCTGCCTGTAAAATATTACTCATACACTCATTTTAACAGATTCTCAGAGTAATGCTATTTATCGCCTTTAAACCACGGAACAAATACACTTGTTTGCCTTTTATACTCTGCAAACTCTGGATTCTCCTCCATTTTCTTTTCGAGCATAGGCACACCAGAGACTTTTAAAATAAGATACGTAATAGTAAGTGGACCGATTGTTGTAAAGAGGCTATTTAACACTCCCAAAGAAACTATCCAAATACCCCACCACTGTGTAACTTCTCCAAAATAATTTGGATGTCTTGTGTACTGCCACAATCCTTCTCGCATTAGTCTTCCCTTGTTTTCAGGATTAGAAATAAACTTTTTCAACTGTGCGTCACCTACTGACTCGAAAATGAAGCCAAATAACCAAACAGCCACACCCACAAAATCCAGCCATCCTATGTTTGATAATGAATTTTTATTGATTATTAAGACTGGTGAAACTATTAGAAACAAGAAGAAACCCTGTAACAAGTAAACTTGTAAGTATGATCTTAAATAAAACCATTTGCCCCATTCATCTCTCCAAGCTTTATACCTGTAGTCCTCTGTTTTTCCTTTATTTCTCTTGTGGATGTGCCAAGCTAGACGAAATCCCCAGACTGTCACTAATGTATTTACAATCAATGCCCTAGTGTCTGAATTTTCAGAAATTAAAAACGAACTCCATGCAAGCAGAACGAAACCTAATCCCCATGCAGTATCAGCGACGTCATTTCTTTTTTTTATAAATGAAACCAAAAACCAAAATGACATGTAAACAAATAGTACTAAGCCTAGAATTTGAAAGTAACTCATAGATTTATTTTATTAGCAATATAATATGTAACTGCTGAAACTGACGAAGCTAGAACAGCACCCCAGATCATATCAACTATTGTAACTTTCAGTGGCCAATCTTTGATTGTAGCTAGGTTAGTTAGATCGTATGTTGCATATGTGATCAAACCAAACATTGCTCCAAAAACAATTGCGTGTTGGATAGAATTTTTAGCAAGTGCTGGAGAAATAACAAACAGAACTAGACCAGCTATAAATATTAGGTAGAAAATAATTGCTGCATACCAGTTCACGTTTGGAGTCATTATGTAACCTAGTTGTTGTTTATAGAAATCCTTCGAGATGACTCCCAACCAAAGCATATCGATAGCAAAGAAAACAGGTAAAGCGATAAGATAAAGTTTTATATTCATATTAATTTATTAATTGTATATTAAAATCACTTTTTAAATATGGCTTAAGCTCATCGAATGAAAGAAGTGCCTCTGGCATACCTGCTGCATACGGTGCCACTTGGTACTGGGACATAATAAACTTAATACCACTATCTGTAACAACAAAATTCTGAAGATTTGAACCAAAGAAAAAACCGTCACAGTTACATTTTACCAGATCTAAGGTATTGTCGTCCCTTAGAAAAGCTAGCCCGAGCCCCTCATTTATTGTTTCTTTACTACTATTCTCGCCTAGAGCAGAAATTAACTTTTTCTCTATTAGACGAGTAATCTCTATATCTTTATTATTGTTTATGTCCAAAATATCTTCAATCATCAACCTTCCATCTTTATTGAAAGTAAAAGTGGCTAAACCAGTTCCCCCATGAGCACCTCCTGTGTATTCATATGAACTAAATACATACGAAGTAGAGTTAAATCTATTCGACTTCGTAAATGTATAAGATATGTCTAGTTGATACTGCATCTTTGGTCTGTCAGGAAAATTTTTCTCAATATCTTTCTCAGCAAGATACAGCTCACCTCCGACTTTCCATTCCTCCTGTTTTTGCTTTACTACATATTCCACGAATTCCTTCATATCTGACTCTTTATCCATTTCCTCTACAGGATACTGCGCAGATATAGTATAGAAGTCATTTGTATCTTTTATAGACACTTCGGTCTCTTTTTCCTTACCGCCAAAAACCAAAATCGCAGCAACAGAAATCACCGCTAATGCGACTATAATTTTTTTCATATTATTTGTTTAGAAATGTTATTGTTATTTGCAAAACAGAAGCAAAAGAAACCCATAGAAGGTAAGGAATGTTTACGTATACTACCCACCGTAATTGAGGAGCCACGGTCCAGATGTTGTGCATAAACCAAACTATAGTCAGCCAAACCAATATTATATCTATCGCGGCATATAAATTATTCTTTAACCCAAACTGCAGTGGGGTGAAAACAAAATTAAACAAAAGGTTAAGTAGAAATGGAACCGCAACCATAAATGGCAACTCTTTTGTATACACTTTATAAAAAACAGTCCCGAAAGATATCGCGATTACTGTATATAGTACTGTCCATACTGGTCCGAAAATCCAAGAAGGTGGAGCCCATGAGGGTTTCATTAATGTTGAGTACCAATTGTAAGAATTGTTCATGCAATCATTATACCACAGTACACTATAGGTAATTCATTAGACTATCGTAATTTATGAACTCAAGAAATTGAAAAAACTCTTCCGTGAAGAAGTTCATTTTTCCTGTAAAAAGTGCAATACCCAGAACTATCAAAAGTAACCCGCCTATTTTTGAAATAAACCCTAGCTTACCACTATATTTTTCGATAATTTTCTCAGCCTTACCGACACCCAATGCTATTAGTAAAAAAGGAATAGCTAAACCAAGTGAAAAAGTAGAAAGCAGTAGCGCTCCTCCAAGCGCCGTAGATGAAGATCCGGCGATTATTAGTATGGAACCTAGTACTGGACCAATACAAGGTGTCCAACCAGAACCAAAAACAACACCAAGTAAGAAAGAGAAGCTGTATGTTCCCCTTCTCTCTGTATTTGGATTTATACTAAATTTTTTATCCGAAGATAATTGTGGTATGGAAACTATATCAAGCATCATGAGTCCAAAAAATATTACGAATAACCCACCAATTCTAGAAAGCCAGACTTTTCCTTCCATAAATACTCCTCCTAGTGTTCCGGCAAACAACCCGAGTAAAATAAATACCACGCTGAAACCTAGTACAAAAAATAATCCATTCATAAATACTTTTACCTTACCCTCTTCTGTATTCCTGTTACTTATTCCTCGTATAGATGAACCACTTATAAATGTTAGATAAGCTGGTACAAGTGGTAAAGTACAAGGCGCGAGAAATGTCAGTAAGCCTGCTATAAATGATGGGATAATTAGATCAACCATATTTTTAGAGTGTGTTTATGTGGAGTGTATTTGTGTGAGACTCCGCCTCTAGTATTATTTTTTCCATCATCTCTACAGATTCAACTGGGTATTTACCTTTTGCAGTTTCCTCTGAAAGCATCAAAACATCTGCTCCTTCTGACACCGCTTCGGAAACATCTGTAACTTCGGCTCTTGTTGGCTCAGGACTGTCCACCATAGAGTAAAGCATCTGGGTAGCTACAATAACTGGCTTAGATACTGACTTACATTTTTTAATTATTTCGCTCTGAACAAACGGTAACTTTTCTAAAGGAATATCTTTGCCCAAATCCCCTCTTGCGACCATCACCGCATCGGACACCTCAATTATTTCATGAACATTGTCGACAGCTATGCTCCTTTCAATTTTTGCAATTACTTTTTGTCTACCGTTCTTGGATTGAATAATTTCCTTACACTTTTTAACGTCTTCAGCACTTTTTACAAAAGAAACAGCAAAATAGTCCACGTCATTTTCTATTCCAAACAAAATTAACTCTCTGTCTCTTTCGGTCAAAGCCTCAACGCTTTCGTGGTCATAGGTGTGGCCATTTTCCTCCTGAACCCTAGGTCCAGGCAAGTCGACCACCAACAAAACTTTTTTATCTAGTTCCTTTGAAACTTTTTTTACTAAGTCAAAATATTCCTTGCCACTATTTTCATCTAACCAGGAAAAATTAAACCTTATTGCACCAACTTTACTAGACAGCATTCTTTTTAAAACATTCTCATTTATTGAGGAAGGTCCGACAGTAGCAAGTATTTGCGTTCTAGATTCCATATTAGGATGAATACTAGTCTCCATACCTTTAACTTCCTTACTGACCATTTTGCCACTATCATCTAAATCATAAATTGATATTGTGCCAAATGGGAACTCTAAGTTTTCAATACCAGTGTCTGAAATACTTTCTATATATTTAACCAAAGTTCGCATTGAGTTACCGTGTCCCACCACCAGAACATTCTTCCCTTCTTTTATTTTTGGTAAAATTTTTTCAATATAAAACGGCACCACTCTTTCATAAACAGTTTTAAGTGTTTCCCCGTTTGGCACAGGGTAATCCCAACCCCTTCTGAGTTTTTTAAAATCTTCCTCGCCCAAAATCTTTTCCATTTCTTCCTTATCTCTACCTGTATAGTCACCATAATCTCTCTCGTTTAGAGAAGCCGAATGTTCTGTAGGAATACTTTGTGTACTACAGACATTTAACATGCAAGATAGAGTTTCAATAGATCTTACTTGCATGGATGCAAATGCATAGTCTATTTTTATATCTTTAATTAGCAAACCCATATCTTCTGACTTTTCGAAACCAACATCAGTCAAATGTTTATCTTGTGTTCCAGTCCACTTGCCTAGTTTGTTCCACTCAGACTCCTGATGTCGTGCGATAATTAGTTTTCCCATTTTATTTATTTATTTTATTTGTCGGCTCTTTGCCATCAAAAAACTCAATTACATTTCTAGCAACAATTTCAGACATTTCTTTCCTTGCTTCAACACTTGCAGATGCAATGTGTGGGGTTAAAATAACATTCTGTAGTTTTATCAAACCAGGGTTAATTTTTGGCTCAAACTCAAAAACATCGAGTCCTGCTCCAGCAATAACACCTTCTGACAGGGCTTTTTCTAATGCGTTCTCATCTATAACCGGACCTCGAGATGTATTTACCAGAAAAGCGGTTTTTTTCATCATATTTAACCTGTCCCAATTGATTAAATGTTTTGTGCTTTCCATAAGTGGCACGTGGATGCTAACAATGTCAGATTTTTTGAGTAAATCTTCCAAGGATTCACAGTATTCTGCTCCACACTCTTTTTCTGAAATTTCATTTCTTGAAACATCATGATACACGACCTTCATTCCTAAGGCCTTTGCATAAAAACCAACTCTCCCCCCTATTCTCCCCACACCAACTAGACCTATAGTTTTTCCAAGGACATCAGTACCGATAAAATTCGTCGGTGACCATCCAGTATATTTCCAATCTCTTACAAACTGGTCAGCCTCAACTATTCTTGCAGCCAAAGCTAGTATCAAAGCCAAAGTATGTTCAGCAACGGCTTCAGAAGTTACAGGTGCAGGGGCATTGCAAATAGTTACGCCTCTATTTTTTGCTTCGCTTATATTTATATTGTCAAAACCGCTAGCAAAATTTACAAATAATTTAGTATTTGGAGAAGCGTCAAAAACTTTTGCATCAATTTTATCTGTAAGTAAAGTAACTACTGCATCGTACTGTTTTTTACTTAAAAAATTAATTATTTCTTCTTGCGTCGGAATAGAATCAGATTCGTTGATATCAACAGCGTATCCCTTCTCCCTCAACATTTTGATTCCCTCCTCATCTATCCCTCTAGTAACAAATATATTTTTCATTACTCTATTATACCAAAAAACCAAGAATTACTTATTCCATTTATTCCATACCTCGATTCTGTTTATCTCTTTATCCATCATCGATTTAAACTTAGCAAAATCAACATCTGACTGAAACTCTTTTGCTTCAACGGTTTTTCTAACTCTTTCAAGTGAAAGCTTTGCTCGCTCAATATCAATCTCGTATACGAACTCTGCTCGGTATGCAAGAATTATCACCTCGGTAACAATATTTTTTTGATTAAAACTTTCCCTAACTTCTACTATTCCTGATGATAATGCTATAGGTAGTATACTTTTGTCTGGCCGAGTAATTCTAATTTCCCCAGTAACCGCAATGGTTACAAGTGGTTGATGGTTAGGAAGCACAGTCAAATAGCCTGTTTCGGTCGGGATAACAATACCAAAAACATCGTCACGATAGACTGTTTTTTCAGGAGTAACTATTTTTAGACTTAAAATATTTTCACTATTTTGCATTACTATTTTGATTCTTTTAACACATCGCCTATATTTCCCTTCATATAAAAATCTTGTTCCTGAACTTGGTCATACTGACCAGATAGAATACCCTTAAAGCCAGTTATTGTATCCTGTCTTGTAACATAAACACCCGGAGTACCTGTGAACTGCTCTGCAACGTGTGTAGGTTGTGACAAGAACTTTTGAACTTTTCTAGCTCTTGAAACAATTATTTTATCATCATCAGAAAGCTCATCCATTCCCAAAATTGAAATGATGCCCTGAAGATCTTTATACCTTTGTAGAATTCTTTGCACGCCAGTAGCAACGTCATAATGCTCTTTCCCAACTACATCAGGGTCAAGAATAGTAGAAGTTGAATCAAGTGGGTCAACTGCAGGGTATATACCAATTTCAGTTAGTGCTCTACTCAGTGAAATAGTTGAATCCAAATGTGTAAATGTAGTAGCTGGAGCTGGATCTGTAAAGTCATCAGCTGGCACATAAACGGCCTGTACAGAAGTAATTGACCCATCTTTAGTTGAAGTAATTCTCTCCTGCAAGTTTCCCATTTCTGTCGCAAGTGTTGGTTGATAACCCACAGCAGAAGGCATTCTACCTAGAAGAGCGGACATTTCTGACCCTGCCTGAGTAAATCTGAAGATATTATCAACAAATAATAGTATGTCTTTCTTTTCCTCGTCTCTAAAGTACTCAGCCATAGTAAGTGCGGAAAGTGCCACTCTAGCTCTTGCTCCAGGAGATTCATTCATTTGTCCGAATACAAGACAAGTTTTATCAAGCACGCCTGAGTCACTCATCTCTTTATACAAATCATTTCCCTCTCTTGTTCTTTCTCCTACTCCTGCAAAAACTGAGTAGCCTCCATGTGCTTTTGCAATGTTATTTATAAGTTCTTGGATCAATACAGTTTTACCCACACCCGCACCACCAAAAAGACCGACTTTTCCACCTTTCAAAAACGGACACAGCAGATCAACCACCTTTAAACCTGTTTCCAAAACCTCAATTTTTGTAGACTGTTCATCAAATGCAGGAGACTCTCTATGTATTGGTCTTGTAAGATTCTTCTTGAACGGTTTTTTGTCGATAGGATTCCCAACAACATCAAACATTCTACCCAGAACATCCTTACCGACCGGCACACTTATCGACTCTCCTGTTTCTAAAACATCCTGTCCTCTCACCAAGCCATCAGTACTTTTCATGGCGATTGTTCTAACTTCATTTAGTCCCCTGTGACCATTTACTTCCAAAACCACCTCTTCACCTTTGTGATTCTTAACAATTAGCGCATCAAATATCTTTGGCAAAGTTCCATCAAATCTTACATCTACTACTGGACCGATTATTTGTGTTATATATCCTTTATTCATAAATTTTTATATTGTTTGTAATGCTTCTGCCCCCGCTATTATTTCTGCAACCTCTTGTGTAATGTTAGACTGTCTGGCTCTGTTAAATTCTAAAGTTAAATCGTTTACCATTTCTGTTGCATTCTCAGTTGCGTTCTTCATGGCAAACATTCTCGAACTATGTTCAGATGCGTTTGACTCTAGCGCCATCTGAAACAGTAGAGCTGACATAAAGTTTGGTAAAACCTTATCCATAACTCTCTGCTCTCCTGGCTCAAAAACATATAGAGCCATACCCTCTTTGTTTGGTGTAAAATAGTCCACAGAGTTTTGCATATCATCAATTATATTTTTAAAAATATTATGACCAACAGGAAGTAATTCCTTTACAATTGGTTTATAGTTCATTTGTCCAACAAACTCAGTGTACGCCACCACTACATTTTTATACTTTTTCGTATCTAAATATTCATTAATTATATACTTTCGAATTGTCTTTACCTGAGATAGTGAAATATCATCTCCAAACTCATGTAATTTTTTAACAACTTTAAAAGTATATTTTTTTGCAGTTTTTTCTGCATACTTACCAATGGCGACAACATCAACCTCAGCTCCATTATCTTTTGAGTATGCGCCCACTGCTTTTTGAAGATTACTATTGTATGAACCGCTTAAACCTTTATTTGATGCAAATATAACCATCAGCGTCTTACCTTCCTGCTTGCTCTCGAACAATGGGTGGGAAATATTTCTTTCATTTATAAGTGTCTTAAGAATCTCCAAAGCGTATTTTGCATACTCTCGAGAAGCCAATGAAAGCCTCATGGCTTTTTTCATTTTTGCCACAGAAACCATCTCCATTGTATGGGTAATTTTCCTAATATTACCCACAGAGAGTATTCTTTGTTTAATAATTTTAGTCTGCGTTGCCATATATTTTAATTTACTGATGCAAAATCATTTAGCTTAAGCAGTATGCTTTCTTTTAATTCATCATTCCAACCCTTCTCAATTTTTTCTAATATGTCAGGACTAGTAGTCTTAAAAAACTCATGAATTTTACCTTCAAACTCCCTAACTTCGGGAAGAGTTTTTGTATCAAAGAAACCATTATTCACAGCAAATATCGAAAGTACTTGCAAAGAAACAGGCAAAGGGCTCCATAGATTCTGTTTCAAAACTTCAATAGTTCTTGCTCCTCTATCAAGAATTTGTTTTGTTTTAGGATCGACATCAGAGTCAAACTGTGAAAAACTTTCTAGCTCTCTATACTGAGCCAAAGAAAGTTTCATTGGTCCTGCATTCTTTTTCATAGCTGACACTTGCGCCGAACCTCCAACTCTAGACACAGAAAGGCCCACATTAATAGCCGGTCTTACACCTTTATTGAAGAGTGATGACTCCAAAAATATTTGTCCATCGGTTATTGAAATTACGTTTGTCGGAATATAAGCAGAAATATCTCCTCCTTGTGTCTCAATAATTGGCAGAGCGGTAATCGATCCCCCACCAGACTCTTCGTTTCTTCTGCACGCTCTTTCAAGTAGTCTTGAATGCAGATAAAATACATCACCAGGATATGCTTCTCTGCCCGGAGGACGTCTAAGTAGCAGGGAAATTTCTCTGTAAGCATTTGCGTGTTTACTCAAATCATCATACACAACCAAAACATCCTTACCCTGTTCCATAAAATATTCCGCAATTGACACTCCTGAGTACGGCGCTAAGTATAAAAGTGATGGACTGTCGGACGCACCAGCAAATACAACAGTGGTGTACTCCATTGCGCCACGTTTGGTCAATTCTTGAACGACACGCATAACTTTTGACTTCTTTTGACCTATCGCAACATAGACACAGATTACACCTTTACCTTTTTGATTTACAATAGTGTCTATCGTAAGCGAAGTTTTACCTGTTTGCCTATCTCCGATAATCAACTCTCTCTGACCTCTACCGACTGGTACCAGACAATCAATTACCTTAATTCCTGTTTGCATAGGCACATCAACTGACTTTCTATCCATCACTCCAGATGCCACTCTATCAATCTCCATTTCCTTTTTAACCTTAATTTTTGACTCACCATCAAGAGGAATTATAAGTGGGTCTACAACTCTACCTAGAATTTCATCTGAAACCCCCACAGATAGAACCTTACCAGTTCTGAGTGCCACATCACCTTCCTTAATATGACTATAGCTACCGAGTATAACGACTCCCAAAGAATCCTCCTCTAGGTTAAGTGCGAGCCCAAAAGAATCACCAATTTTAATCATTTCAGAAGACATGCAGCCAGATAGTCCCGAAACTTTTACGATACCATCGTTTACAGAAACAACATTTCCAGACTCTACTGTATCTGTTTTGTGGTCAAAATTCTTTATACTGTCTTCCAATTGTTTTATGATTTCTTCTACTGCCATTTTATTCTTGATTAATTAATGATTCTTTTAATTTACTCAACTTTCTTTTTATACTCGCGTCGTACATTAGTCCCTTGTAGTTAATAACGAATCCTCCCAAGAAACTGTTGTCCTTTTTTAGAATTACCTCAGAATTCTTATCTGCGCCAACAAGTTCTTGAATTTTCTTCACGCTATCTTTATTTAATGTAAATGCAGAAACAATATTTGCAGTGTTTAATTTATTATCAATACTTACCAAGTGTTTAAGATGAGAAAGAATTTTTGGTAATTCCTTTTGCATATGTCTCGTCTTAACATAATTCAAAAAAGCTAATGAAACTATACTTGTATCGTTCTTTTTACTGAGAAGGTATAAAGATTTTGCTATTGTTTTTGGAGATTTCATTTTATTGCTTTTCTATATATGCGGAATCCACTTCAGCTGTCATTTTTTCACCCAAAATTTTTTCAATTCCAAGCATTATCATTCCTGCCGATTTTTCCTTAAACTTGTTATCCATTTCTTTACCTCTCTTTTCTACTTCTTTGTGTCCTTCAGAAATTATTATGTTCTTTTCAACTATTGCCTGATCTTTTGCTTTTATAATAATATCATCCGCTTTTTTATTGGCCTCCCGCACGATTTCATCAGCTTTTATTCTTGCCTCCTTTAGAGTATTTGATTTTAACTCTTCAGCCATTACACGGTCTGTTTCTGCCAGTTTGGCATTCTCTAGACCAGTTTCAATGATGTTTTGTCTGTTTAATATTGCTTTTTTAATTGGATCAAAAGCGTACTTTCTTAAAATAAAAAGAATTATAAGAAAATTCACTAGGTTCGCAAGTGCAACCTGCCAGTCAAAACCAATTTTAGCTAAAATTGAAAGCATTATATTTGTAACTAATTTTTATAACAAGAAGAAAGCAACGAAAGCGTAAATCGCTGTAGACTCTGCCAGAGCAACACCGATAATCATTTTAGGGAAAATAATGTCTGCTGCGTCTGGGTTTCTTCCCATAGCCTCCAATGCTTTTGCGATAATATAACCTTCTGCCAATGCTGACCCGGCCATAGCGATAGTCATAGTTATTGCCTTTGCTATTAATCTTGCTGATTCTACATTTTCCATATTTTTAATTCATTAATCTATTAATATTCATAAAACTCTGCAATATGAACTCTACATTAAAGTTCAAAACTCAAAATTCTATGTCTGTGCAACCAAACTATTCTCACTCTTCAAATCTACACTTTCTTCTTTGGCTGCCAGCATGTAATACGAAGTAACTAGTGAGCCAAAAACTATAGCCTGTACTACCCCGGAAAGCAACGACATGGCTGACCAGGTCACTGGAAGTATGTAAGCGAAAGAACCCAGTATGAGAGTCGACAAAACATCGCCCGCATACATATTTCCAAACAAGCGAAGTGAAAGTGATACAACTTTTGCAAATTCTCCTACAATATCAAGAACACCAATGAAGAAATCTACTATGGCCATAAATCCATCACCGATGGAAATCTTGAAACCAAGATATATTTCTTTAAACTTAAAAAACTTGCCTAGGTAACCAAAAAAGCCAAAATCTTTTATGGAAACAAACTGCAGAAAAAGAACTGCTCCGAATGCCAGACCAAAAGTTGTATTAAAATCTGATGTCGGACCTCTAAATACAGTGGAACCGTTGTATAAAATAGCAGAAAGACCAGGAAGCATACTTACCAGGTTTGCCACTGTTACATAAACAAAAACGGAACCGATTACTGGCAACAATTTATTTGCTGTATTTTTATTACCCGTAATTTGTATCAAAAGATCAAGCATCGCCTCGTAAAGCAACTCTATGCCTGCCTGTATACTACCTGGATGTAATTTTGCTTTTTTGTATGCATATACGCATACAAATAGAAAAAAGAGAGTTATTAATACGGAAGTCATTGTAGTGTTTACTATATGAAAACCTCCAAAACTTATAATGGTATCTGGATGAACACTACTAATGTCTCTTGTAAGTCTGAACATAAAATTTAAGTATTTTTTCCCTCGTCTTCCCTAGCTTTGAGTATTTGTGCTCTTAAATCTCTAAGTAACTTTGTTTTTTTCTTGTACTCGCGTGCTACAATTCCCCAAGAAAGAATAAAAGCAAAAAACAATAAAACATACTGCATTATGTCCAAATCAAAAGCTGTGTTTAGTGCTTTACCAGCATAAACTGCGATGAGCGCAGGAACTCCAAAAATAAATATAGTTGATAGTGCCACCCAGAAAAACCCAGTTACTATTTCATCTCTTTTTTGTTCCAATTCTTTCAAATTCATAGGTTTTGTATAAATGCAAAAACAAAAAAACATTATACATCAAAATTTAAACTTTTGGAACCGAATCAGATTAATCAAGAACCAGCAAAAAAAGATTTTATTTTTTCCCAAGGTAGGGAAACCAGTAGTGTGCCAAAAGTCACCAATGTAAGTCCTATGCCAGTTTGAACAGTGATTCCTTCGGACAAAACAACGGTCGCGAGTATTGCTGTTAAAACTATCGACAGCTTATCAATAACCGTCACAGAAACTGTGGGACCCGTAGCCAACGCTTGATAAAAAAATATCCATGATAGTGCTCCGCCTAATGCCGATAGAAAAACAAAAGTCCAATTCTTACCTGACAGTGATTGGAGTGCAGGAATAGAAAGTTTGCCAAATGACAATGCAGCGATTGTCACTATTATAGCCATGATTATCCCTCTTATTGCAGTTAGTAAATTCGAATCAACCCCCTTTAATCCAAGTTTTGCAAAAATTGTTCCCAAACTCGCCATGAGTGCTCCTAGAAGTGCGTAAATTATGTACATGTAAATATTATATCAGAAACATTTCCATTTTTTATACAAAAGAAAAGCTCGGACCCATGTAGGGCCCGAGCCGAATTGTTGCACCCCCTTCAGAGGGCTAGAGCACGCCAACGACCTGCTGCATTCTGGCGATTCTCTGCCAGACTGAAGCCACGGTGTCGGGGTTGAGCGAGATCGAGTTGATGCCGACCTCAGAGGCGAGCCACTCAGCGTAGCCTTCGTGGTCCGAGGGCGCCTGCCCGCAGATTCCGATTGGTTTGCCGGCCTGTTTACAAGCACGAACAACTTCTTTGATCATCCATTTGACTGAAGGATCAGTTTCGTCGCCGTAGTTGCACCCAGAGTCACGATCTGCACCCAGCGTGAGCTGGGTAAGGTCGTTCGTGCCGATCGACATGAAATCGAAGTCCGCCAAGAACTGGCGGGCCATCACAACGTTCGAGGGAACCTCGCACATCATGCCGATCTGCATTCCACCTTCCGAGGCGGAGCTACTGAGCCCCATCTCGGAAAGCAACTTGACCACCCGCTCACCCTCGCGAACCGTTCTGACGAACGGCACCATGAGGTCGACATTGTCGAGACCAGACTCGAGCACCATCTTAATTGCACGGCACTCGAGTGCGAAAGCACCCACGAACTTGGGGTCGAGATACCTGGCGGCACCACGATACCCAATCATCGGATTGGCTTCGACTGGCTCGAAGAACTCCCCACCGATGAGACCACGGTACTCGTTGGTCTTGAAGTCGGAGAGACGGAGGATCACCCGGTTCGGGTAGAATGCACGCGCAATCATCCCAATACCTTCGGCGAGCTTCTTGATGTAGAAGTCGACCGGGTCTTTGTACCCGATCGTTCGAGCATCGATCTGCCTCTTCACTTCGTCAGGCATGCTATCGTAGTTCAAGCATGCAAGCGGGTGAATGCCGATCCCGTTGAGGATGATGAGCTCCTGACGTGCGAGCCCAACACCGTCGTTGGGAAGCATCGAGCAATCCAGAGCAATGTCCGGCTCGCCGACGTTCATCTTGATCTCGACACCGACATCGGGCATATCGCCCAATTCCACGGTGTCGACGCTCCAGGAAAGCTGGCCTTCGAAAACGTGGCCAGTCTTGCCTTCAGCACACGAGACGGTCACGACGTCGCCGTCTGACAGAACTTCGAGTGCATTTTCGCACGCCACCACAGCGGGGATCCCGATCTCACGAGCGACGATCGCTGCGTGACATTTGGTTGAACCCTCCACTGTGATGATGGCCGAAGCACGTTTCATTGCTGAAACGTAGTTCGGATCGGTCATCCGGGCGACGAGAACGTCCCCCACCTCGATCTTGCCGAGGCTTTTAGGAGACGAGTCGGCGAGGATTTTCACCCTGCCGGTGCCGATTCGACGACCGACCGCCACACCTTCGAGAAGGACTTTCGTCCTCTCTCCGGTGATGTGGTAGGTCTCGATGCGGGCCTTGACGTCCTTGTTGACTGTGAGCGGCCTCGCCTGAACGACGTAAATCTTACCGTCCAAGCCATCCTTGGCGAACTCGACGTCCATCGGGCAACCGTAGTGGTTCTCGATGATCATCGCGATGGCCCCCAGCTCCTGCAAGTCCTCGTAGGACAGACAGAAACTGTTACGTTCACCGTCCGTGGTTTCGCAGAGTTCGGTGTAGCGGCCCGAGCTGGAGTCGCTCGAAAAGACGAGTTTCTCCAGCATCTTGCCATGCCTACGTTGCAGGATGGCAAACGGCCCGCCGTCTTTCGTCGGCTTGCCGATCGCGCACTCGTCGGCGTTGTAACCGCCGACAGCAAGTTCACCGAGACCCCAGACCGCTGTGATGCCGATGACACCGCCGTGACCCGTTTCCGAGTCCGCAGTGAACATGACACCAGCGACCGAGAGGTCCGAGCGAACCATCTTCTGGACCACAGCGCAGATCGAAACCTTGCTGTGGTCGTAGCCATTGACCACGCGGTAGAAAATCGCGCGGTCGCTGAACATGGAAGCGAAAACTCGCTTCATAGCGTCCAGCACAGAGTCGAGGTCCGTCGGAACGTTCAGGATCGTATCCTGCTGTCCGGCGAAGCTCGCATCCGGCAGATCCTCGGCGGTTGCCGAAGAACGAACTGCCAGACTCGTGGCTCCTTCTGCGACGAGAACAGCGAGGTATTCCCGCACCATCTCGCGCATTTCGGCCGAGAACGTCCCAGCGAGAATCGTGGAGCGAATCTCCTGGCCAGCTTCGGAGAGCTCACGTTCGTTGTGAACATCAACTCCCTTGAGCCGGTCGAAGACGCGATCCCAGATTCCGTTGTGGGCCATGTACAGGCCGAAGAATGATGCCAGGGTAGTAAACCCACCCGGCACCCGAATTCCAGCCCTTGAAAGTTTCCTGAGCATCTCGCCAAGTGAGGCGGACTTTCCGCCACAAATGACGACATCCTCGGAACCTACTTCAGTCAGTTCCCGCAAGTGCTTCATGTGCCTCCTAGGTGTGAACAAACGCAACTAAAAAAGAACCCCTCGAATTCAAGGGTCCGGGGTAATTTATAACACAGATTATCTATATAGACAATTAAACTTTTAACTCTTCGCGAATCTCCATCCACATCCCACCAATATGATTTAGACCTTTTCCGTCCTCACCGTCATCCCAAAAACCATCACCTGGCGGTGGAGTAACAATATGCTTAACAATTTTCAAATTTCCGGAATCGATTAATGCATTCCTAACGTCAGAATGTTGAAGTGCTTTTTGTAGCATAAGCTCCTTCATCACTTTGAGCTTATGATTTTCGTCTTTAAACTCTGGAATTTGTAGATGTTTGTATTTAGTAGAAACTTCCCATGCCAAAACTGCGCTTTTTGCATTTCTTATTTCCTCAATAATTTTTTTATCTGTGTATCTCGCACATTGGTATGCATGCTCGACAGTTGGATAAACCACACCGTCTATTTCTATCGCGTGACCAGTATATGGGGAAAAATAAATGTAAAAAATTTCAAGCGGAAGCATTTTATTAATACATTTCACTTCTAATTTTCTCAAGTTGTGCAATTATTTCTGGGTCAGTGATTTTTTGAAATCTAGGAAAAATTTTTCCATCTTTCTCGACATCCCCCATCCACATTTCAAGTGGCCTGTTATCCATACACATAACTCCAAGTTCCCTTGATGCTTGGTAAATAGATGCTGACTCATATAATGGTCTGTATACAACAAAATGTTCCTCGCCGGGACGAGTGTCATCTTCTGTATGAAAACCAACTCCCATTACTTCATAAGCATAGTCTTGCACACCTTTACTATCGTCATGCTTATAGTGGTAATAAAATCCTACTCCTGGAACTCTTTTTGGCATTGGTAGTGACATATGATTTTTTAATTTAATTCTAAATATTTTCCTTCTGTTACAATTTCAACTTTTCCATCCACAACTTTCAATGCACCCTGATCATCAAGTGCATAAATTTTCCTTGAAATTCTTTCTGGAAGTTTTCTAATGTTTTCCTCCGTAAGTTTTGGAAACCATTGTGAATTTAAATGTGGCAAGAAATAAAAATCTACAAAATTAAGACCCACCATTTCTCCCAACTTATCCAAATCTTCATCGTAAACAGCCTGTGAAATTTTAGTTGCCAAATCTGGTGTTGTCACCATGCTCCCTGCGCTTATTCCACACCAGACTTTTGTTTTCATAAAATCTGGAAGCAAATCCTTTAAACCTGATTTATTTATCCAACCCATAAGGTGATGTGTGTCTCCACCTTCAAAAAACAAAACATCCGCTTCTTCAAACTGTGGTCGCCAAACACTCTCAGGTACTGCGGAAATATCTGCGATAGCGACAGATTTAAAATTTAGTTTATAAACATCCATTAGATCCTCTATAGCCCAACTTTTGTCTCCCTTCTCAATATTTGAAGCTGTTGGAACATAAACCAAAGAAATATCTTCTGGTTTTTTACCGACCAAATCAAAAAGTGCATTGGATATTGTTTTGTTTGTAAGTCCCGCTGATGTAAGTAATAATTTCATATTTTTTATTATACCAGATTATTTGTTCAGCAACTTTTTGATAGAAACTACTGATGGCCCGACTATTACATCAGTGATGCCAAAATTATCAAGTAATTTTATTAGCTCTTCTTCAGTTTTAGATTTAAATTCAATAGAAAAGTGACCCTCGATATCTTCTAAATCAATACCGTCTTCACCTAGAAAGTATTGCCAACCTGTTCTGTTGAAATCAAAAGCGTATTCAAAATCCATAGAGTAATTCGACTGTATATAAGAAAGTGACTCTTCTTCAGTATCAAATTGCATTTTAACTGGAATATGAGATTGCTTACCAACATCTTTTAGTTCTGTTTGTTTTATTGAAACTATATACTGTTTTTCATTCCAAATATTCTTTTTTACGTTTCTTAATCTCAGAAATACCTTATCTAAAGTATGTACAGGATCTTTAGATGAATAAATACTGTCGTGAATTAAATACTCACCCTTAAAATCTGCATTCATTTCAGAAAGTTTTTTCTTGGCGTCTTCCAACGAATCTACAAAAGTTCTCGCATCAATCATGATTCTAGTTTATAGTTTCTGTTTCGCAGTCAACAAGTGAAAGATTTGGCTCAAAAACAATTTTTTCTGGGTTAGCATAAACGTACACGCCACCATCCTTTTTCATTTCTCCAAAACCTGGGGCCACAACTCCTTCACTAAAACGAAGCCTCAATTCTTCACTGTTTGTTACACCAGCAGTGTTTGCACTCCAATTAAGTTTCAGTATTCCATTACTAAGTTCTGTATCGGGATCTGTTACTTTTCCACTAAGAGAGCCCTCCTTTATATCTTTCTCTGCAGTTGCCCACTTGAAGTAACCCGTTACTTTTTTTCCAGATACTTTAATTACCAAATCACTACCAGCACCATCCTCAGTATTTCTAATAAAACAAAGTTTTAAATTAGTCTCGTCTTTTTTTAAAAATAATCCGTATACAAAAATAAGTACCAGCAAAGCAATAACTCCAAAAGCCCTGCCTACAAAAAATTGTTTTAAGTTCATAACATTATTATATCAGAGTAAAATTCAATTTCTAACCCAATATTGACAAATATCCATTATTGTGTATAATAATCTTCGGAGGAATTGCCCGTGAAGCACCTGCTCGCCATCGTACTGACCATGCTCGCGATCGGTTGCGGTGAACGCAACCCATTCGAAACCAAGACCGCTCACTTTCTGGTGACCAACAATCTCCAGTTCGACGAGGTGCAGGTAGAGATCGACGACAGGAGTACGACGACCCTGTTCAAGAAGTTCATCTACCCGAGGTTGGCGGAGAACTTCGACCTCGACATCTCCGTGCCGAAGACAGCGGAAAACAACTACAGCCGGTACTCTCCGACTGGGCCGGACTCCAATTCAAACGATTGGACAACCGACGTCTCTGTCAGGTTCCGAATCACTAGGACTGGAGAAGTAACTAGCTGGCTCACCTGCACCGCAGGAGCCAAGTTGAAAACGAGGGTGACCATCGAGGCTATCGATTCGAAACAAGTACGAACTAAATGCGACTCTATACGATAGAGAGTCGCGCACACGTGGCGTGCTGGACTCAGGTCCGGCACTCCCGTTTTTTTATTTTTTTATAACCTCAGTGAGTTCTGGTTCTGCCCCAACATTTATTACATTAAAACGAAGTCTCCCAACAAGTTGTCTTCGTGTGGTCAAGACATCCACAATCCATTTACCTTGTTCAAGGTTGTTTCTAACAGAGTAAGTTCTAAAACCTCCACCTCGGCCACCTATCACTTGCAGATCGACAGTATTTTTTACTTCCCATTGTGCTGTTCTTTCGTTGTAGTATCTCCACTCATGGATAACAGTAGTGTTTAAATCAGATGGCGAAAAAATAGCGCTGTATGCATATACTGGATCACCATAAACTTGGTGATACTTTTTATAAAATTCAAAATACCCAGGAATCCCTCTGTCTTCGTATTTTGTAATATAGTTACCAGCTCCATCCCTTTCTATACTGTGGTACACACCAGCATCTTTAAGCGATAGTGGAATCGGTGGAATAAGGTTGGTTAAGTATAGAAGATTTATAACAATAAAAATTCCACCTATCAAAGAAACAAGAGATTTTCTACTGTCTGAAAATTTGTCTTTAATTATTGAAAACAAAATAAATATAAAAGTAGAAATATAAACTAGACTAACTAAACCTGAAAGAAAAAATACCCAGAGTCCAAGTCTATGTAAAAGAATAGGGATAATAAATATTGCAAATGAGTATACAGACAAAAAGTATAAACTTATTTGGAAACTAAGTCGGATATAGTGACGCTTCAATACTTCATTGGAAATAAATGCTGCACCAAGGATTACAATAAATGGCCAAGTTACGAAAAGATCGGCACTTCTAAAGTATGAAATGAGAAAGGTAGACAAAATTCCTCCAAAAAGAAACTGTAGGATGTTCACGTACCAGAAGTGCGGTTTGGTCGGATCCAGTTCATCGTCCCTGTACCTTTCCTTCATATGTATAACTACTATAAATACACCTATCAAAACTAGGTGGGCACTGATGTATATACTTGTCCAAGTTGCGTCCAAGCGACTAATAGTAAGCAAGTCAAATACGAAACCAAAGAATAGTGAGAAGGATGAGACTGGTCTTTCATATTTTCCGTACCAGTCTCGTATGTAGGTTACTATAGACATAAGACCATTTTATAACATTTTATCTATATTGACAAGTATCATAAAGAATGCTAATGTGAAAGTGGAGGAATTTCTCGATGTGGATCCTGCTCTCTCTCTTGTTCATGGTCGCGGGTTTGCTGCAAGTGTCACAAACGATCGGACAGCCGACAACCGAGCACAATCAGATGCGCTTCCTCATGGGTCTGTTAGTCACCGCCATTTCGTCTGTGTCGTTTGTCGTTGCGTTCGTTTTCGCAGCAACCAAAACACCGACGAGCACGAGGAACGTGTCTGTTCACTACACGCTTTCAAATAAGCCCCGGCGCTAGGCCGGACACCGACACACGTCGACATACCGCTCGCAGAGACTTTGCTTCTCGCGAGCGGTTTCTGCATTATAAAAACCGCAGTCTTTGAAGATTGCGGTTCTTATTTTTTCTAGTAACCCAAATCCTCCCCTACTAAAATAATCCTAATTTTTCTGCCGTACATTGGGTTCTCCCCGTGAAATGTGAATACTTTATTTACTTGTGTATGCATATTGTAGGCGCCCATCATTCTGTTGTCCTCAAGAGGCACAACATGTTCATATAGTCTTTCTGTAGCTTCTTTAAGTGTAGGAGAAATTTTCTTTGTACTTACAACCAGTATTAAGTTCGGTGATGTAAAAACTATATGTGGCAACTGACTACCAGTGTTTGAAGCAACAACAAACTCTCCTGTTTCAGCCAAGCCATGTACACTTCCTAAATAGTAATCTGACAAAACAGCTGTTTTTCTAAGTTCAGCTTGCTTTGCAGGATCTTTCTCTGCAAGAATCGCCTCATGCAAGTTGTTCCACTTGTGTTCACCAGACTTCAGATAATCAACAAAGCCGACTTGTTCCAGAGTTACAGATGCACCGTTCATAATACTTGCTCCTTCTGGTATGAATTCTTTTATTTTCTGCAAAGCCTCTGCTTTCGTATCTACATATATTGCTTCTACGTTTCGAACTTCCAGGCCCTTTATAGTTTTTTCTATAATTTCTTTTGTTGCCAGTGTTGTGTATTTCATATTTTAATATTAATTGATAGTAAGTAGAGTATACACGAATTTACTTTACTTTGTAAAGTATCTTTATGTATGCTATAGTGTTATCCATATGAAACCGAAGTCTGTCAAATGCCCTATAACAAAAGTCGCCACTCTCCTTTCGGATACGTGGACTATGCTTATCATGCATTTTCTTATTGAAAGTCCGAAACGCTTTTGTGAACTAGAAAAACTGCTAGAGGGCATCTCTACTCGAACACTAACGCTCAAACTCAACAAACTTGTAGAAGATAAAATGGTATCTAAAACAAAAGACGGCGCCTACTCTGCCACAAGTAAAGGTAAGGGCCTTAAACTTATCGAAGATTCAATGCGAAAGTACGAAAAAAAGTATATGTAAACTACTTTGCTTTTTCTTCTTTTAGTCTGAACTTAATTATTTTTGTGATAAGTGGAACTGGAAGAGGTTTGTCGTATGGAAAACGTATGCAACCTTTTGAGTAATCTATCCCCTTCTTTTTTAGTTCACCTTCAAACGCAGTTACGCCAGAAGGTGCAGGGTAAAAACCAAGATGTCCTTTCATAGAAGCAAAGTGAATAAAGTTTTTTCCATTAAGTTCTATTGTCGGCATGCCGTATTTGATACTCTCTTCTCCTTTTGGAACAATCTTTTTTGAAAGAGCACGCATTTCTTTAACTTTTTCGGCAAAGTCTTTTGGGGTCGCTTTTATGTATTCATCTACACTTTTATATGTTTTCATAAATTATTATTTTAAAACTGCATAAGGAAACAATACATCAAACTTTTTGCACCAAATAACTACACTATTAAAATCTTTTACTTCTTTTGGAATTTCATAATTTTGATCTCCCATATTTCCTTTTAGTGCTCCTAAATTATAATATTCCCCTAAACTTTCTATATCGCTTTTCGGCTCCAAAGTTTTAGATAGATAAATATACAAATCTGGACCATTGGTAATATCTAAATCTTCTATTCTTAATACTCTCCTGCCGTCAGAATATGAAAGAATACTTACCTTTCCACTCCCCCTATGAATAAAATCAGAATCAATAAAAACACCTTGCTTAGTTATTCTAGGTTTAGATTCATCTTTTGTTTCAGGAATATTCTCATTTACTTCTTGATTAATAAAATATGTCTGAAACTGGAAATAGTAAATACCAAGAAACAATACAACCAACAAACCCAAAAGAAAAAAGATTTTTTTCATCAATATATTATAGCAAAATATCTAAAACTATTAACTAAACAAGTACATGTATTTTTCATATCCCCCTACCTTCATTTCTTCTTTAGGAATAAACTTTAGTGAAGCAGAGTTAGTGCAGAAACGCCGACCTCCTTCTTCTATCGGACCATCTAGAAAAACATGCCCAACGTGTCCAGACTCACTTCGAATTTCTGTTCGAGTAGTAGAAAGCGACTTGTCTTCATGCATGGTTACAGAGTCATCATCTATAGTTCTCCAAAAACTTGGCCAGCCAGTACCTGAATCATATTTATGTGTACTTGAAAAAAGTGGTTTACCAGTAACCACGTCTACATATATTCCATCAGCCTTGTTGTCCCAATAAGCATTGTTGAACGGTGATTCAGTACCATTTTCCGCAACAACATGATACGCGAGAGGATCTAAATTTTTAAGTTTTTCTGCAATCTCTTCTGCAGTATAGTTATATTCCGAATTTACCTTCATTGAACTTTGTTTGACACCTTTGGATTGTTCAGACTTTAGAAACTCTATCGCTGCATCCTTTGCCCAAGTTTCCTCTACGAAACCTGCTCGCCCAGAACCTTTTTTGTATCGCTCGTAGTAACTAGATGCTTTTTTATAATAATCCTGATGATACTCTTCAGCTTTATAAAAGGTATTGAATGGCAAAATAACAGTTGCTACAGGTTTTTCAAATAAACCACTTTGCTCTAAACGCTTTTTGGAATCCAGTGCCAAAACTTTCTGATCATCTGAATGATAGAAAATTGCGGTAGTATATTGGAATCCTTTATCCGCAAACTGTCCATCAGTAGTTGTGGGATCAATGTGTTTCCAATAAATATCCAGAACTTCCTCGGTAGAAATAATGTTTGGATCATACGTTACCTGTACCGCTTCACGATGTTTTGTATTTCCTCCAGAAACAGATATATACGAAGCATCATTTTTATCACCGCCAGCATATCCAGAAATAGCATCTACAATACCCTCCTCTTCTTGAAAGTAAGCTTCAGTGCACCAGAAACATCCTCCAGCTAAAGTTATAATTTGATATTTGCCATTTAACGGAACGCTTTCATCCATTGATGCACTTTTAGGTGCGAATTTCTCGATTAAAGAATCTTCGAGTTTTATAGTAGCCCCATATCCAGAATCCAGAATTAAAGTCTCCAATTTTTTGTCATATCCAGTAAACACCGCTAGACCAACAACAATGATTAGCAGACCGAAAACTTTTTTCACATTTCCAGTTGCCTGCATATGAGCTGTAACTCTGTTTACAATCTGCTGACCAAAATATGCAATTAACAGAAGTGCAACAGCTAGGCCCAAAGTGAAACCCAAAAGATAAAATAGTCCCAAGACAAATGTGGCAGGTAAAACTGTCGCGATAATAAACAGATAGGTTGGAGAACAAGTTGTAAAAACAGGACCGAGTGCAAGCCCAATCAACATATCTCCTGTATAACTTTTTTTCTGATATCCTGTCCCAACTGCTTTGTTACTCAATATACTTAACTCGTTTATGTAAGGAACTTTTGTCCAGAAAGACGGAAAACATATTGCTAAACCAACTAACACAATTACGATTCCTGAAAAACTTGTCCAGAAACTCTGTGGAATACTAATAAATAAAGTAGTGGCTTTAAGTATTAGGGTGAAAAATATTACAGACAAAGACAGAGAACCAATAACTGTGTAAGCACGTTTAGAAATTCCCCTTACACCTTCCTCAGAAGCACCGACAACAACAGGTAGTAATGGCAGTATGCATGGTGCCAGTACTGTAAATACTCCGGCAAAAAATGAGATGATAAAAAATATCATTTATTTTATTTCTGAAAGCAGGTTACTTAGTTTTGAACCACCACTCCATTTCTTAATCATATTCCCATTTTTATCAACTTGCACTAGTGTGTGTTGGTAAGTAACTCCATATTTCTTTTTCAATTCAACTTCCTTGTCATAGTCTGTCTTTAAGATACTCACACCTTCTGGTATAGATTTTAGATTGTTTTCAATGTCAGTATTTAGACCTCTACAAGATGGACACCATGATGCGTGGAAGAATAAGACGACCTTACCTGTTTCTGCTCGAGCAATTTTATCTGCTGAATAACTTTCATATGAACCAGCCTTCATCATTACTTCTCCTTTATCCATTTCCTTGTCTGCCATTTGAGCCTCACTCTTCATCATTTCATCTTTAACCATAGCAGTATCTACGGCACTCTCCTTTGCCACCATCGCTTCTTCTTTGTCACC
>JACCDV010094161.1_pt1 | contig 26804 bp, 16 predicted proteins | sample 7446131 | NCBI WGS metagenome assembly JACCDV01 (sample SAMN15323448, study PRJNA562643) | freshwater metagenome | isolation source: river surface water | place: USA:Blue River Watershed | collected 2017-08-17 | reverse complement strand
TATGAAACTGAATAAGGAAGAACTTGTGAACAAAGTTGGTTCTAAAATACGTGAAATACGTAAGGAAAAAGGACTAACAATTGAAAAGCTTGCCTTAGAAGCTGAGATCGAAAGTAAACAATTACGAAGAATCGAACTTGGTCAAATTAATACAAGCGTATATCAAATCTATAATTTATCACATACACTAGAAGTCCAGATGCGGGACATATTTATCCTTTAACAATATGATAATTCAATTAATCCTTACTAGAATAGAAAGAATATTTAATTCTTATAATTTTTCCGACATTTCAAAACTAATGTGCGATAACGCTAGCTTTGAGGAATACATAATAGAACTTAACCCTAGCCAAACCAAGGTATTTGAAGAAAAGGAATTTAAGCGTATTCGATGGGAGGATGAGAAGACGCTATTCATTGCTCGTTTCTCCAAAGAAGGTAAGCTGCTGTTTATTGAGAGAGAGGTGTGGTATGAATATACGCTTCCATTTTTTCATAAAGTAAAAGTTATGGATAACCGCTACGTGGAAGACTGAAGGTTAAAGGATTTATACAATATTGAAAGAATTTAGAACTAAGTGAATTAAAAACCTCAATATTATGCGAGCCTGTGTATTTCTGCCAATTCGCTTTATCCCATATAACTTAAGAAGCAAATGGTACCCCTACCACCATTTTAAAGTAGGTATTTAATACAAAAAACCTCCAGAGAATTTCTCTGGAGGTTATAAATCAATAGAATCAAAATTGCATTTATTCAACCTTAATTTAAAAACTAACTAAATCATTCATTTTCAATTATATAGCAGATTTCAAATAATATAGTAAACAGTTATAACTCTACTTAATCTACCTGTATTGTTCATAATTTATTTATTCTAAATTTAACTGCCATTTCCATGCATCTTGCACCATATCGTTTAGAGTTAAATCTGCTTCCCATTCCAATTCTTTTTTAGCCTTTTCAACACATCCAAAAATGGTTTCAGCGTCACCTTCACGACGTTCTCCATTTAAAAAATCAATTTTAATATCATTTACTTCCTCAAACTTTGAAATAATGTTTAATACAGAATTTGCTGTACCTGTTCCAATATTAAACGCGTCAAATACCTTTGCCTCCAACTTATTAATTAAATATTCACAGGCTTTAACATGAGCTTTTGCTAAATCGACCACATGAATATAATCTCTTAAACATGTGCCATCTGGAGTTGAATAATTTCGACCAAATACAGTAAACTTTTCAGCCTTTTTTGCCGCAAATTGAGTTAGATAAGGCATCAAATTGTTAGGTGTACCAATTGGCAATTCTCCTATTAAACCAGATTTATGTGCTCCAACCGGATTAAAATATCGTAGCGCAATTGATTTTAAATTAGAACTACTGCTTACTTTTTCTAAAATATCTTCACCAATTTGTTTGGTACTACCGTATGCAGAAAGTGATTTTTTAAATGGAGCAGTTTCTTTAATTGGAAATTTGTCTGCTGATCCATAAACAGTTGCTGATGATGAAAAAACGATTCGGTTGCAACTATAATTTTCCATAACACTAAGTATGGAGAGTAATGAATTGATATTGTTTTTAAAATACTTAATTGGTTTTTGAATTGATTCGCCAACTGCTTTAAAAGCAGCAAAATGAATCACTGCATCAATTTGATGACTTTTAAAAACTTGGTCTAATTTATATTCATCACATACATCCATTTCATAAAAAACCGGAGACTTACCAGTAATCATAATAATGCGATCAAGAATAAATAATTCCGAGTTAGATAAATTGTCAATTAATATGACGCTAAACCCAGATTGCAATAATTCAACCGCAGTATGCGACCCAATAAATCCCAATCCTCCAGTTATTAAGACTGTTTTGATCATTTTTTTTCTTTGTAATGTAAACTACTTAGACTCTTTAATTTTTCAGCAGCGTTTTCAGGCGTTATATCGCGTTGAGGATTTGCTAATAATTCATATCCGACCATAAACTTTTTAACTGTTGATGATCGTAACAATGGAGGATAAAAATGCATATGCCAATGCCATTCTGAGTGTTTGCCATCATTTATCGGTGCTTGATGAATTCCGGAAGAATAAGGAAATGAAATTTGAAATAAATTATCGTATCGAGTCGTAATTTCTTTTATTGTTATGGCCAAATCTTTCTTTTCCTCCTCCTCAAATTCTGTTATAGTAGTTACATGTCTTTTTGAAATCAAAATCGTTTCATATGGCCAAGTCGCCCAAAATGGAACAATCACAACAAAAGATTTATTTTCAAAGACAACACGTTCCTGTAGTTTTAATTCAAGAGTTAAATAGGCTGATAGTAGACTTTTCCCATTTTTCTCAAAGTATGCTTTTTGTTGAACTGTTTCTTTGTTGATTTCTAAAGGGATTGAGCTTTGCGCCCAAATTTGACCATGTGGATGCGGGTTACTACAACCCATAATTTCACCTTTATTCTCAAATATTTGAATATATTTAATTGATTTATCCTTAGAGATTTCAACTAATTCTTTGCACCACAGAGCGATAATTTTTTCAATTTCAAATACCTTTAATTCTGGAAGTGTCAATTGATGGTTTGGTGAAAATACTATAACCTTGCATATTCCTGAATCACTTTCTGCTTGTAATAATTCTTCAATATTTAGTTTTCCAATTGGCGTATCTTTAACCAATGATGCAAAATCATTTACAAAGGAAAAAGGCTCGTTATAATCTGGATTTAAAAGATTTCCTGCTCGTTTGTTACCTGGACATAAGTAACAAATGGGGTCATATTCGGGTCTAAATTCTTGTTGTAAGTTCTCTACCTTACCTTGCCAAGGACGCTTAGTTCGATGAGGAGAAACCAAAATCCATTCGCCAGTTAAAATATTCTTACGTGTATGGGTGTGGTCACCAATATTAAAATTATCCATGATTAATTAGGCTAATAATTCTGTGCCATTAACTGTCTCCACTTTTATAACTTCTAATTGTAATCCAGTTGATGTTTGATAGATTTCTTTTAATTCATTAATTACAAATGGGATTTCCTCGTCTCTAATTATGTTAATTGTACAACCGCCAAATCCTCCTCCCATCATTCTTCCTCCCAACACATTGGGATTATTTTTAACAGAATCAATCAATAAATCCAATTCATAACAGCTAACCTCATACTCCTTGCTTAAACCATTGTGGGTAGCATACAATTGCTCTCCGAGTAAATTCAAATCGCCTTTTTCTAAAAACTGACAGGCTAAATTAAGTCGCTCTATTTCTTTTACCACATAAATGCAACGATCATAAATAACTTGACCAAGAGGTAAAACATCCCTTATTAGATGATCTTTTGTCACATCTCTAAAAGAATTAACATTTGAGTCTGATTGCTTTATTTGATTTAATCCTATTTCACATTGTTCTCTTCTTTCATTGTAAGCAGAAGAAGCTAGTGTGTGTTTTACATTTGAATTAAATAATACTAAGCTGTATCCATTTAGAACTAATGGCATATATTCATACTCCAAAGATTCACAATCAAGCTTAATTGCAAAGCCTTTTTTCCCAAAAATGCTAGCAAACATATCCATTACACCGCAATTAACTCCTGCAAACTTACTCTCTGCTTTTTGGGCTATCATTACAAGATCTAACTTGCTTATACCAAATTGGAATAATTCATTAACTGCGAAAGCCGCAGCTGATTCTAAAGCCGCAGATGAGGACAAGCCAGCCCCAACTGGGATATCGCCATCAATAACAATGTTAAATCCAGAAACATTATAACCTTTCTCAATAATCTGATCTACAACTCCCAAAACATATGTTGAAAAATTGTGTGATGGCTTGATATCATCTAAACTGACTTCTACTTTTTTGTCAAAATTCACCGAATACAATCCAATTTTATTATCGCTTCTTTTACCAATCGCAACATATATATATCTGTTAATTGCAGCAGGAAGTACATATCCACCATTATAATCCACATGTTCTCCGATAATATTTATCCGACCTGGTGATCTGACAATTAATGGATTCTCATCACCAAAATGCTGATGAAATATTGATTTAATTTTTACCTTCATTCTTATTTTGAACTTTACTTCTTTAATACTTTGGCAACAAATTCACCAACTTTTATTCCAATTTCATTTAATCCCATTTGATTATAATGAACATGATCTTTCATTAGATTTAGCCTTGTAAAATGATGTGTTTTATCAAATGCGATGTAAACATTATCCATATGCTCAGACACCCATGATTGGATATCGCGAACATGATCATTCCCAAACTGTGGTCTATCTTTTTGGTATCCGGTTAGTATGATAAAAAATGGAATTTCATGACCAAATTCTTTTCTAAAACGATGAATTAAAGAAACTAAAGACGATTTATAATCTTCAGCAGTAATCACCCCATCATTTATCGCATTAGCATCCCTCTCACCTTGCATCCAAATTATTCCACTCAATTTAGACTTGGTATGTTTCAAAGCTGAATTAACTTTTTCTTTGGTATTTGAGAATAAATTCCCTGTGCTGTCCCATGTTCCATAGTTACTCAATTCTGCCCCTTTATGACATGAGCTCCCTCCTCTAGCAGCTGAAATCACAATAACTGTTTTTCCTGTTTTTTGAGTTAAGGAGTATGTAAAAGCTGGCAATATTGATCCAGTATTTGCAGGCTCTAGATCTTTCCAGTTTTGTCCGGCTGGATCATTTAACGGCTTTAAGGAATCTAGCAAAACATCATATTCCAATGATTTATTGGTAATGAATAACGAATTACTGATCGATTTATCCCCTTGACCAGTTGCGTTACTTTGGCCAGCTAAAAGAAAAACATTTTGACTTAACAATTGAATTGGAATTTGAATGCTAAATAGAAAACAAAAAAAATATCGAAGCATTCTAATTTTTCTTTATAGGGATAGCAACATTGTAATTATCGCCTTTATCATAAACGGCGCAATAAAGCGCTATTGGAATCCCGTCTACAATTAATAATTGAGGCCTTTCCAATTTATCCACAATTTTATCTCCAGATCCAAACGGAATGACAGTTTTACTTACCAATGCGTTTTTCCCGGGTTTCCAATCAAGGCCATTGGTTGATTCAAATAGAGCTAAGCTTAAGCCTACATTTGTAAATGACCCCTTGAAATCTTTAACAATCGCCCAGTATCTCCCTTTCTGATACCAGATATAAGGGTCTTCTGCGGCAAATTTTACAGTATCCTTCACAAAAATTCTATGGGATTGTTTAATAAAAGGGCCCGTCGGTTTATTAGCAATGGCTGCTCCATGAAGCACAACGCCTCCAAAAGGAAGTTTACCTTCGCTAACACCTTTGTAAATCATTAGATACTTTCCATTTGGCTGTTTTACTATGGAAGGATTAGAAGCAATCATATGATCAAAACTCTTGTATGAAGTATCTACAATTGGCTTATCAAATCTTTTCCAAGGGCCTAAAGGATGCTTTGATGTCGCAACTCCTATTCTTTGATGATTACGATGATCCCACCACTCGCCATTACCATAATTACCCATATAATATAGATAATAGGTGTCTCCAAATCGGTGTATTGTAGGATTGTGTGTTACATCAGCATCCCAATATTTTTTATCTCTTTTAGGAAAAATAACCTTGACATGCTTATATGGTCCAACATAATTTTTGGAAACTGCTACAGCTATTTCACTATGAGTAGCCCAAGCCATATGGGTAAGTTTTCTTGGCCATCTACTATAAAACAAATAAAATTTGCCATCCTTACCTTTTATTGGACTACCGCACCAAACCATGTAATCATTCAAACGAAAAATAGATTTATCTTTAACTGTTTGAATTAATTTGTTTAAATCTAAATCTTGGCCAAATGAAAATTGAGCAATATTAAATAACAAAATCAACCAAATAAATTGAAGCTTTTTATTATTCATTTTGGATAAATATCTACACATTTTTCTTTCCTGGAGCACTCAATAAATTAATTAATTCAGGAAGATATTGTTCATATACTTGACGTGGACTTGCTGAATTTTTCACACAAATTGAAGCAGCTTTTCCAACAACTTCACCCATCATACCACAAGTTCTCATAACACGAACAGGACCTAAACCTGTTTTTGTTACACTAATATTTCGTCCTGCCATAAAAAGGTTTGAAACATTGCGACTGTATAATGTACGATAAGGAGCCCAATACAAATTACCATATTGGTATTCTTTACCTCTTGTGTAATCAGAAACAAACTCATTTCCCTCAAACCCTTCTTTAAATTCGTTTTTAGGCGTGTGTAAATCCACATGCCATGAACATGGAAATGCTGCATCTGAGAATTTTCTTTGTGATTTAAAATCTTCGGCATCTAAAATTACATCCCCCATCAACCTTCTTGATTCACGTTTTCCAGCTATATAGGCAGACCAGCCTAAACGGTGATTAGGATACATTTTGTCAACATTTTTAATAGCATCCCAAGCACCATACATGGCTCTAAAATTATGATCACGAATTAATTCTATATCATTAACTTGATCTTTATTGAAACCACTCTCCCAATACCACATATTTGCAAATGATTGCAAGCCCTCAGAACCAAAAGTTTTAACGCCTTTTCTCCCTGGAAATGGTTTATCGGATAAATCTAAAGCCCATGGACATCTTGGGAATGGTTGAGAAAATTTACCAACCTCACATTTTAGCGCAAGTGCACTCTTATCTTTACATTCGCACTTTAAAACTTCTTCCTTATTTGCTGCATCTAAAACATTAAATAAGTTTGTACTACCCATCAAGTTCTCCACCTTATATTCATAGTCAGCACCTGCTTTATAGCCTAATGTCGCATCCCCTGTACAATCAGCAAAATATGGAGCATTTAATTGCAGTTGCTTACCTGTGCGAATATGTTGAATAATAATCGACGAAATTTTATCCCCTTTTTTCAACACATTTATTGCACGATTCTCAATAAATAAAGTGATGTTAGGCTCTTGAATCACTTTTTGGTACTTCAAATTATCATCATAAAATTCAGCACTTACTCCATTGAATACTTGACCAGTACCTTTTTTAATATCAGGTAAAATTTCAGTAACTATATCTCCTACATGAGGATATGGATCTTTGTTTGTATGTCCCTCAGGCCATACGCGAACTTCTGAACTACCATTACCACCTAAAACAGGTCTATCCTGAACTAATGCTACTTTAGCTCCATTTCTAGCAGCAGAAATGGCCGCACATGTACCTGCTAATCCACCTCCAACAACTATAAAATCAAAGGAACCCCCAAATTCTGGATTTTTAGGCAAACCATTAAGTTCTCTTCTGAACTTAGTTAAAGCTTCAATATCATTAGTAGGTATAAAATTAGGGTCTTTACAAAATAAAATCGCTTCACACCTTCCTTCAAACCCAGTCAAATCATGTAAAGCAAGAGTTGCGTTCTTCCCAACTTTGACCGTCTTTCCATCATGCCAATGCCATTCTGCATTTTTTGTTCCAAATATTTCCTTCAAAGGTTTTCCATCGATTTTCAATTGGAATTTACCAGGTGCACCAGGAGCATTCCATGGTGCAACCCAATCTCTTGTTCTCACCCATACTCTATAAGTTCCTTCTGATGGAAATGAAATTTTTGTGGTAGCATCTTGAACTGGGATTCCAAGACCATGTGCTAATAAATAAGGACTCCCCATTCTTTCCATAGATTGTTGATCTATATTCCATCCTCCGAAATCTTCAAATTGCTCAGCTTCCACAAAAACAAATTCGTTAGAGCCAGAGACTGACCCGAATGCTTTGTTCATATGTCCTGCTAATAATGCTAGACTGGTATTGCCTAATATTCCAATAAAATTTCTTCTTTTCATGATTTATGATTTTTTAAGAAAGTGAATCAAACTTTTTTAGATGCTATCCAAGTTGGAATAGATAAAGTTATAATGCATAGGCCCACTATAATTGATGGCATATTATTAGATGCCATAATTCCTAAAACTGTTATGCCAACTCCCACTATGGCCATAGCTACAGAAATGACCTTAATTCCAAAGGCATTTTGACCATTATCAACATGGTTATCTAACTCAATTGATTTATTTAAATCAACAAAATCTAACAATTGGTCTTTCAATGGATTTTTTTTCAACAGATTATAAACTTCAAATAAACAGATCAATACAATAGGAATGCCTACACCTAGTGAAGTTTCCCAAATTCTTGAAAGCTTAAATCCAACTAATTGAACTGCGAATAACTTTAACGATAAATTTATTATCAATGAAACAGTTGAGGTAAAAATTAACGTAAAACTTGTTTGACGATTTGGAAACAACGTCCAAATAATTGGAATAAAAAGTGCCCCCCCAGCAATAGACGCAACACTTAAAACCAGCTCAACAATTCCTCCAACACGTGGTACTAGAATAGCAATATAAATTGTTAACGCTCCGAATAACACAGTAAATATTCTTGCAACTAATATCAACTGTGATTCACTAGCTTTTGAATGAAAAATTGATTTGTATACATCTTTTGCAAAAACAGTAGCAACAAGATTAATAGTCGTATTCGCTTTACTTGCAGTTGCAGAAACCATACCAGAAAGAATCAATCCTATTAATCCGGATGGCAACACTTTTTGACATAATAACATATATGCTCCCTCAGATTCTAATCCAACTAAATTAGGATTGATTATCCTATAAATCATTGGAGGTATCATCCAAATAAATGGAGAAACTAAATAAAGTAACGAAAATAAATATCCGACTTTTTTAGACTCCAGTTCGTTGCGAACACTTGTGTAGCGTTGCACATATGCCCAATTGCCTCCAATGTAGGCAGTTTGGTAAATAAAAAAAGCTCCTGCAAATACTATGCTGTATTCATTATTAAATAAATCGAAAAAATGTGGCGGCGATTTATCAATAAAATTTGAAACGCCACCAATACTATTAAAGGCGATAGGAATAACAATTAATACAGCTGCTGCTAATACAATAAATTGAACTACATCTGTCACTAAAACCGCCCATAATCCGCCAGCAGCAGTATATAGTATAATTATCACTCCAATAATGATGATGCATGTTTCTAATGAAAATGGCGTAGCTAATTGAACCATTTTCCCTACGGGATAAAGAACGGATGCAGTCATAAACAATCCGTGCAACATAATTAAATAGGTATAAAATTGTTGAGTTTTTGTACCAAATCTTAATCTTATGTATTCTGCAACTGTATGAGAACCAGTTCTTTTCCATCTAGCTACTAGAAATAACGAAGATATTAAACCCGCCAAAACCATTGTTAACTGAATGCCATTTGAAACTAAACCATATTTATAAGCAATTGAGCCCCAAACAACAAAAGTCCCTGCTGAAAAATAGCTGACAAACAATGATAGCCCATTTATCCACCAAGGTATTTTACCTCCACCTTCAAAAAATGATTGCCCATCTTTACTTCCCATTTTAGTGAATATCATCCCAATCGAGAGGATGATAACCGCAAAAATTGACATTACTATAAAATCTAAAGAAGTCATCCTAGTAAATTTGGATTGAGAATAATGAGACAGGAATGTGTGTATTTGATTTTTTTAAACGAATTGTCAATTCACTTGAATTAATAGGTTTATCAAAACGAATGGAATTTAACGTTTCATAATTTCCAGACTTTTCATAAATCAATTCATTTTGATCATCCCAAATACTGTAATCTTGCACACAAAATGGTATAATCGATTCTGGATGGTTTATCAAAACAGTCTCTAAAGGATGATCCCAATCAGGATCAAAGCACAATACTAATTCGTTTATTAATTGCCTGCTTAACCACTTAATTTTAAGTTCGGGACTTACATCTTCAAAGTTTGCAATCCAAGCATTTGTTTGATTGGTTGGTCTCTGTATTAGTGTTTTTAAATTTGCAATTTCAGAAATCGATATAGATGTGTTTAGTTTAAATGCTAAATTTTTGCCTTCAGGTCTTCTTTTAGGAACCCAAAACTCAAAACTATCAATGCCAATACTTTCAGGTGCATCTTGTTTCCCATAATTAGAAACAGCTGCATTAACAGTATTAAAAACAGAAAGAACTCCGGTTACTCGTTCTTCGGAATATTGAACATTCACCTTTGCATTTTTGTGAATAATGAAAAATACGTATTGATCGTCATTTAATTTTATGTCTGTACCAATAGAAATCTCATTTGCTCCCTTATTTAATTTATGTACTGTTTTGGTTATTGTAATATCAGGAGTGAAATTCCCAATTTTAGAACTAATACGAATTTCTGTTTGAAGATTTGTGTCTTCCAGACAAGTAACCGATAATATAAGTTGAGGTATTTTACCAGATTTTATTGGCAATAATTGTGCAACAGACTCATTCAGATTAGACCATATTCCGTTTGTGGAGAATCCCGAAAATTGAAAATTTGAAGAACCTGAAATCTCCGCATTATTAATTAAATTATTCTTATCATGGGGTAAGTACCCAGGTATAAATTGTCCGTTTTTGGATAATTGTAATTGAAGTTCTTGAATATGATTTAATGTGTATAATTCTCGTGGATTACATTTTTTTTGTAAACATAAAAAAGCAGCATTACCTACAACTTGACCCAAATATGCGGAAGTAGCCATTACTCTCGTAGAACCAAACGCAACATGGCTAGCACTAATAATCCTTCCTGCGAAAAATAAATTTGAAATATTTCTAGAATAAAGACTGCGATACGGTATTTGATAAATTCCTTTAGAATGCCATTGATTACATCCAGGTTTTTCACTAAAAACTCCATCGCCAGGGTGTAAATCAATACTCCAACCTCCAAAAGCAACGGCATCTTTATGTAGGCGTTGCTCCACAATATCTTGTTGAATAATCATGTAATCCCCTTCAAATCTTCTACTCTCTCTCTTTCCTGGGATCATACCCACCCATTCTAAAGTTAAGTTCTCAGCATCTGGAAATTCCCCAGAATTTTTAATGTGATTCCATACTCCATAAACTATTTTCCACAACTCCCATTTAATTTCTTCAGTATCATGAATGGTATTTTTTCTGCCCCCATATTCAATCCACCATAATCGACAACCAAAATCTTTTGAATTAAAAGATTTGTAACGAGGTATTTCTTTTGAAACATCAATTGCAAAACTAGGGGCAACATATTTTACAGGTTGTCCGGTGTCTTTTGAATAAAAATAAATGGAATGACCCAAAAGCTCACCATATTCGGTATCTGGAGCAAATTTTTCCCCAAATTCGTCTGTTGACTCAGCCCCCATCCTAAATGCAGCACCTGAAAGAAAACCAACTACACCATCTCCTGAACAATCGGTAAACAATGGTGCTGAAAATTTATACTTAGTTTCATTCTGACTACAATATCCAATCACAGAAGAAATAGTATCATTGTTTAACTTTTCTACATGGTAGATGGAAGTATTGAGAAATAAAGAGATATTTTGTTCTTTTTTAATTTTATCAAAAAGTATCGAATCGAATATGATTGGGTTACCTTCTTTGTTTGAAAAGAGGTTTTCAATCATAATTTCGTTTATAATCCCACTTTCACGAGCCCATCTGTTATTATTCCCCATATGGGATGTAGCTCCCAATATCCAAAGTCTTACTTCACTTGACGAGTTACCTCCAAGTACAGGACGATCCTGAACTAAAGAAACTTTTAACCCTAGGCGAGCCGCAGCAATTGCCGCGCAAACACCAGAAAGACCACCACCTACAATTACTAATTCTGATGAAATTTCTAAACTTTTTAATTCTCTATTTATAGCTGGCTTTTCTAATAACATATTATAATGAAAGACAATCTTGTCTTATTTTTTGATATATAATTTTAATAATAGAGTTCATAACCACCTGATTATGAACTCTATTGAAAACAATTTAACCAAATAAAATCAATAATTTTACCAGCCTGTATTTTGAGTCAATTTTGAATTAACTTGAATTTCACTTGCTGGAATTGGGAACCATCTATTTTTTTGAGCAACCAATCTTTTTGGATAATAAGTGTTTAACTGATTGGCAACATTTAAGAACTTCCCTGTTCTAGTTAAATCATACCATCTATCTGCCTCAAAACAAAGTTCTTTACTTCTCTCCTCTAATATTAGATCAATCAAAGCAGTTTGGGATACTGTTGCAGGTACATCATATTTATCCAATGTCGTGTTGTATGCTCTTCTTCTAACCTTATTAATTGAAAGTAGAGCATCAGCAGTTACACCTTTTAATCTAGCTTCCGCTTCAGCATGAATTAATAATACATCTGCAAATCGAAGAATTGGGAAATTATTCTCTAATTGATTTGCTCCTGTTCCCTGAGGGTCTTCATATTTTCTGATGAATGCACGATCGTAAATTACACCACCCGGCTTGCCTTGACCAACATAAACTCCTTTAGGATCAACAAATGATGTATCCATTAATTTTTTTCTTAAATCATTCGAATCAAATGACTTATAAAAATTTATGTAAGCAAATTGTGATCCATAAACAACTGGGCAGAATTTAGGTGCAGAACCTGCAGGTGCATTAAATGCAGCAATATCCATTCCTGGTCTTGTATTAGGCACACGAGTATATTCGACAGCAAAAATCATTTCTTTTCGATTTGCATCTTCTTTATTAGGATCCCACAAAGCCACAACATCTGGCATTAAATCATAAACCTTGCTATCAATTACTTTCTTAGCATATGTACTTGCACTTGTATAATCCTCATTATATAAATAGATTTTAGATAATAAGGCAGTTGCAGTCATGTTTATTGGACGTCCCTTAGTAGTTGTTGAAGCAGGCAAATTTGCTTCTGCAAAAAGTAAATCTTCAATAATGAATTTATAAACATCCTTTACGGGAGATTTAGCGATCTCAGCATCACTTATACCTAAAACAGGTGTTTTTCTAATGGGCACATCTCCAAAGTTTTTAGCTAAATGAAAATAGAACAAAGCTCTCATAAATTTAGCTTCAGCTTCAATTTGCTTTTTCCTTGTTGCATCCATATTAACATTAGTAATGTTAGCCAATAGTGCATTTGCATTACTAATTCCTGAATAACAATTAGACCAATATGGTCCTAAAAAAGCTAATGTTGCATCATAGTTAAATGTTGTAAGCAAATCACGACTAACTACTGCTCTAGGGAACATTTGATCCGCACTATAATCAGGTACTTGCCAACCTTCTCTTCCATACAAACCATTCAGTGGTCCATAAACTGCCGCTAGTGCAGCTTCAGCATCGGATGGGGTTTTGTAAAATTGATCTGGTGAGAAAAAAGAAAAAGGTTGTTCTTTTAAGTCGCTACATCCAAGAATAACGCTTAAGCAAATTATAAATGGTGCAAATATTTTTAAATTTTTCATAATAATTATTTGTATTTAATTAATTAAAACGTCAATTGAAGTCCTGCTATCAAAGATTTAGCAACTGGGAAACCTCCATTATCGATACCATAATTGGTTACGTCACTTTGTCCTGCTGTATTAACCTCTGGATCAAAACCCCAATATTTTGTGATGGTAAATAAGTTATTTGCAGAGCAATACAATCTAATTTTCGATTGAGAATTTTGAACAATTGTATAACCAACTGAAATATTCTTCAATCTTAAGAATGACCCATCTTCAATAAATTTGTTTGATTGAGGTAATCGCTGAGAGCGAGATGCGACAATGTAGGAATTTGAAGGATTAGTAGCAGTCCAACGGTCTACCATTTCAGCACGTTGGTTACCACCACCACCTGCAGTTTCTAATAGACGACTAACAACGTTAAATACTTGATTTCCCTGAACACCTTGCATAAATAGACTAAAGTCTAATTTTTTATACGTCAAATTGGTTGAGAATGCGTAAATAAAATCCGGATTCGGGTTTCCAATAATTATGCGATCAGCATCGGTTAATTTATTATCACCATTAATGTCCTTATATCTAGAATTACCAGGTATAGAAGATGGCATATGACTTGTTGCAATGTTATCAGTCTTTTGCCAAATCCCATCAAATACATATCCGAAGAAAGATCCGATTGGCTCTCCAATTCTTAAAATTGAATTGTTAGAGAATGCAGCATTACCTCCACTATTTTCAGCTGGAATAATTTGAGTTTGAGTACCATCTAGCTTAACAAGCTTATTTCTATTAAATGAAATATTTGAAGAAATATTCCAAGTAAAATCTTTTGTATTAGCAATTACGCCCGTTAAACCTAATTCCAAACCTTTGTTTTCAACTTGACCAAAGTTTCCAAAGAAACTACTAAAACCAGAAGAAGCAGGAATGGTTCTTCCTAATAAAAGATCACTTGTTAACTTGTAGTAAGCATCAACATTGAAATTCAAACGATTGTTGAATACGGAAAAGTCTAAACCAGCATTATATGATTCTGTATTTTCCCATTTCAAATCTGGATTTGGAATACCTTGAGCTCCGATACCAACTGCACGAGAATTATTGAATACATAATCAAAGTTCCCTGTAGTACCTAGCTTAAATAATGATTGATATAATGGTACCTCGGCATTACCCGTACGACCATAACTTAATCTAAGCTTTAAATCTGAGAATGTATTTTGTTGCTTCATGAAATCTTCTTCAATTACTCTCCATGCAAAAGCCAAAGAAGGGAAGAATCCATATTTATTACCATCTCCAAAACGGCTTGAACCATCCAATCTAGTTGTTAAAGAAACTAGATATCTATCTTTATAACTATAATTAGCTCTTGCTGTATATGAGTCTAAACGCCATAAAGACTTGTTGGTTGAAGTAGTTTGAGTAGCGGCAATACTCAAATTATTTTCACCAAGTGCATCGGATGGAAAGTTGGATGCTGTTAACCCTGTTCTATCTAAAGATTGTGATTGAGTAGAAAATACTCCCGTTACATTCAAGCTATGGTTATTACCTAAATTAGGTTTCCAGTTTAATACACTTTCGTGTAAGTATGTAAATTGATCTACAATTCCACGACCTCCTGAACCATTTACTGCACGACCAGCTTGAGTTGTTCTAGGGATAAATACATTACGTGTGTCATTATATACATCTGAACCTAATGAAAATCTGTAAGATAAGTTTTTCAAGATCTGAACTTCCGCAAACACATTGCCTAAAATACGAAGTGTATTGTACTCATTCTTCATATATTCAGCCATTGCAAGAGGATTCTCTGCACTAGCTGTTCCAGCATAATAAGAGTTAAAATCAACTGGATTCGTATACAATCCTTGAGCATTATAAACAGGCACGATGGGAGACATCAATAAAGCAGCAAATGTTACACCATTCTCCTGGGCATTATTAACAACATTTGAGTTCAACTTTGATAATGATAGATTTGAGCCCAACTTAACTTTAGAACTAATTTGATGATCTAAATTCACTCTAAATGACCCACGTTTAAAGTTAGATCCACGAATGATACCGTCTTGAGTAAAATAATTAGTAGCAACACTAAATTGAGTTTTTTCGCTACCTCCAGAAACAGTAACTTGATTACTAGCAATTGGAGCGTCTTTGAACAATTCTCTTTGCCAGTTTGTACCTTCTCCATATGTTCCCACTGCAGGAAATCTTCCTGGAGTTAATTCATTTTCAAATGCTGCATATTGTTCTGCATTCATTAAAGGAAGAATTCGATTAACACTTTGCATTCCATAATATGACTCAAATTCAACCTTTGTTTTACCAGACTTACCTCGTTTAGTAGTAATCAAAACTACACCATTTGCACCACGAGAACCATAAATTGACGTAGCAGCAGCATCTTTTAATACTTCTAAAGATTCAATATCATTGGGGTTTAACCCTGCTAATGCATTCATTCCATTGCTTTGGTTAGCGCCAAAGCCTGGGCCACTTGGAGAAACAACAGCTCCAGAAACTGGGAAACCATCAATTACATAAAGTGGCTCATTGGAAGATGAAATTGAATTTCCACCACGAATACGTATACTAACAGCTCCACCAGGTGCTCCTGAATTTTGAGTAACCTGAACACCAGGTGCTCTACCCTGAAGGCCTTGATCTAATGATACAATTGGTGTTTGCTTCAAGTCAGTTGCTTTAATCGTGGATACAGAACCCGTTAGATCACTTTTTTTAACAGATCCATAACCTACGACTACTACTTCTTCAAGACCAATATCATCTCTTTTTAAAATGACATCAACTTTTGATCTTGTTCCAACAGTAACATCCTGTGATTTGTAGCCTACAAAACTAAATCTTAGTTTACTGTTAGGTTTTACGTTTTTCAAAACGTAATCTCCATTAGCATCAGTAACAGCGCCTGAGTTTGTTCCTATAGTAAGGATGTTTACTCCAGGTAAAGCAGATCCATCATCTGATTTTACACTGCCACTTACATTAAGTCCTTGACCATACATTTTGGAAAGGCTTAAAAAAAGAATAATCCCGAATGACAGGGAATACTTTAGTAGTAATTTATTCATGATTAAAAATTATTAGGTATAAAAAAAGTTATATTTTATAGTTAGGCAGTTAGCATACTAATGCAAAACCTTGACTATGTGCATCAGAAATACTTATATGAATATATGTTATTAAAAAGTTGTCAAACAAACTTGAAATAATGTTTACATGGCAAAAATGATGACAAATACTACCGGAAGCGATTTCGGAAAGGCTTCCGGTAGATTAAAAAAATGTTATTTTTTATTATTTTTATTTAATAAAAAAAATCTCCATTTTTGAGATAAATTAAGATGCCCTACCTGGGATTAGCGAATTAATATTAAAATAATACAATTTATTTAATGATAAAATGTAAGCATTGTAATGAAATTTCATTTATTCAGAAATCTGGATTTATAAGGGGTAATCAGAGATACTTCTGTCAATCATGCAAAAAATATTTTTTTGAAGACCCAATTGAAAACGCTGAACTAAAGACCAAAAAAAGGGCTGTAACTATTTATGATATAGCCAATGAACTAGGAGTATCTATATCCACAGTATCAAGAGCTCTTAATGACAGCAATGAAATAAATGCTAATACCAAAAATGCTATTCTGCAAATTGCTAATAACTTAAATTATAAAGCCAATAGTTTGGCCTTGAACCTTGCTAAGAGTCAAACAAAATTAATTGGGCTAGTGATCCCTGAATTATCTCACGTATTCTTCCCTTCTATTATTATGGGTGCTCAAGAATATCTTAATAAACACAAATACAATTTGATTATAATGCAATCAGATGAAGTTTATGCTAATGAGTTATTAAATATTAAAACATTGATTGATAACAGAGTTGATGGATTATTAATTTCCTTAACCAAGGAAACAAATAATTTTGATCATATTCAAAATGCAATCGATACTGGAATTCCAGTCGTTTTATTTAATAGAATAACTGAGCAAATTGATTGCAATAAAGTTATTGTTGATGATTATCAAGCTGCATTCAATGCAGTCGAACATTTAATATTTAACGGTTATAAAAATATTGCACACCTTTCTGGGCCTCAAAATTTAGATTTATGCCAAAAAAGACTTAATGGATATTTAGACGCTTTAAAAAAACATAAATTACCTATTAAGGAAGAATATATTTTATTTGGTGATTTAACAGAAAACCAGGCAAAAATCTTTGCAAAATATCTACTTGATCTACCTAATCCTCCCGATTCGGTATTTGCAATCAATGATCCTTCTGCAATTGAAGTTTATAAATATGCAAAAGAAAAAAAGCTAAAACTGCCTAAAGAACTTGGTATAGTAGGCTTCAGCGACGATCCCATATCTGAATATTTAGAGCCCAGTTTAACTACAATTAAACAACCAACAAGAGAAATGGGATACGAAATAGCTGCAATGATATTAGAGCAAATTAAAACCCCAAATAAGTCAACTAACACCAGAATATTGAATGCAGAATTAGTTATCCGAAACTCATCTAAAAAGCTTACTTAAATAACCATTCTGCATTTTTTATAGAATAATTGTTACTTTAGATTTATTGCAACATTTACAGAGTAACTCCTTTTATTTACCCCTAAAGCACCGAACAAAACCTTTGGGCGTCCATTTTCAAAGTACAACCAAGGCCGTTCTAACTTATCATCTGAAATGACTCCATTAGCAAAAAGTAGTCGGTGAGGCACTACTTTAGGGTATTTTGTTGGAGTCCAATTTACTCCATCACTTGAATTTAAGAGTGCTAATGCAGCTTGTTTATCAGTAAATGCTCCAATCACATCAGTAACAATTGCATAAAATTTGCCATTTGATGACCATAAAAACGGATCCTCTGCCATCATCCAAACAGAGGGATTATCTTTTTCTTTATTTTGAAAAATTGGCTCAAAATATTTTTCAAATGGACCCAACATCGAGTTTGAAAATGCAACTCCAAATCGAACTTTTCCACCTCTAAGATTTCCAGTTTTTTTTGCAACTTGTTTATAAGCTAAAATGACCTTCCCATTCTCATTAACTGCAACTGCTGGATTTGAAGTCATTAACGCATCAAATGCTGTAGAATCTAAACTTATATCAAGAACAGGCTTATCAAATCGAGTCCATTTACCTTCTAAGTCTGTTGCAACTGCCACACCAATACGTTGATTATTTCGGTACTCCCACCAATTATCATCTTGCATAGAAGCTGGCATATTTACATAAGATTTACCTGTTGTTCCCATGTAATAGAGATAATAATTTCCTTTATTCTCTATAATAGCAGGATTGTGCGTACAAATACCATCCCAAAAATCTGACCCTCTCTTTTCTAAAACAACCTTAACATGTGTGTATGGGCCCTCAGGCTTGTCAGCTTTTGCTAATGCAATTTCAGATGCCGGTAACCAAGCAAAATGACCATAGGCTTTTGGCCAGCGACTGTAAAACATATAATACTTATCGTTTTTCCCTTTGATCACTGATCCACACCAAATATTGTAGAGAGAATCGCTAAATATATTTTGCTGTTCAATAGGCTGAATCATTGATATTAAATTCAGGCTATCTGTTGAAATTTTTGAAATATAACTTTGATCGCTCTGGCCATGGCAATAAATGGTTATACCACATAAGAACATAATGAATACATTTCTCATTTGCTTTCAGAAATAGTGAACCAATCAAAATCAGCAGGCAGTTTTTTTCCTGATCCTCGATTAAACGAATATATACCAACCATCATTCCCATAAATCCCCAGTTTGGAGTTCCTTGGTCACTTAGGTAAGTTGCTTCTACAATTTCACCGGCAGAAAACCAGGATTTGTTATTATAACTATACTCAAACCTTCTATTCAGCTTATTGACTTTCACTCTCAAAAAAATGCTTTTTGAAGGATGAATGGGAGTGATTTTACTTATTTTAGACTTACCAAATTCCATTTCTTCAAGTACCAGTTCAACAGAACCTGATTCTGCTTTTTGAATTCCCAATCTTGCATATGTTTTAGTATCATAGTAACATGTTATTCCTGCTTGCTCCTTAGTTTCTGGACTGAAACTCACCTTAGTTGTCGCAGTATATTTTAACCAGCGTTCTCTTTGCAAAATCAAGTTGCGACCCAATAAAGTATCTATGTCAAAATTGCTGGTATATAACCTTAAAACTCCTTTTTTCTCATTTAAACTCAGATGGGTATAAAGCGGATTCCTTCTGTATTGCCATGGAAGAGACAAAGAGTCATCGCTAAAATTATCAGAATAATTATTTGTTACTTTAAACTCCTTCAAATTTGGTTTAAAATCAATGTCAAGGGGTTGCCGGCTGGGAAAGTCAATTGGCCAGCCATCATCTGTCCATTTTAACCTAATTAAAGAACTTTCTCTTCCAAGTTGACTAACTCCTTTTGCATACCTTTTTTCAATAGAAGTGGTGGGTAAGCGTCTTTGAGACAACACTAATGTGAACCATTCATTACTCTGAGTTTGAAAAATTTTACCATGACCCTGATGAAAGTTGATAGCTGTAGGGTTTTTTTGAGTTAATAATGGATTGTAAGGTGAATTTACATAGGGCCCTATTACATTTTTTGATCTTGCAACAAGCATATGGTGTCCATCAAATAACCCCCCAGAAGCTGCCATTGTTAGATAATAAAAGCCCTCCTTGTAAAACAAATGGGGCCCTTCAGGAGCTGCTTTTTTGCCTTCTGTTTCAATCCAATAAGGCCCTTCCATGATAGAACTTGCCTCATTATTTAACTTAACAATTTTTGTCCCGTTTCCTTGCGGAATACCTGCTGCATAGAGCATATAATGATCTCCATTTTTATCAACAAAATGAGATGGATCATTTCCATTATCAGTAATCTGTACAGGTTTAGACCATGGCCCCAAAATATTTTTTGATTTGACCATATAATTACCTCGGACATTGTAGCTACGATCTTTTTTCAATTGGACCATACAATAGAAAACATAATATTCTCCATTGTAATATGAAATATCAGGTGCCCAAACTCCCATACCATCCCAAAAATGAGTCAAATCTATTGATTCGTTTTTATTAAAAACATGGCCAATTTGTTTCCAATTAATCAAATCCTTTGAATGGGAAATAATTATTCCTGGAAAATATTCAAAAGTTGAATTCACACAATAATAATCCTCACCAACTTTGACAATTGATGGATCGGGAAAAAAACCTTTTATAACCGGATTAGCGTATTCTGATTTATTTAATTTTGGGAAAAACCTATCATCTAATGCCTCTTGAGCATTTAATTGAAATACGTATAAAGTAAACAGAAATATATAAGGTTTCTTAAAATTCGACTTTAACCTATTTAACTTGTTAGTAATGATATTAAAATCTGTATGAAACATTGTATTCAGTAAAATTTAGTAAGAAGAAAATCAGTAATAAATCAGATGCCATCAGCTTCTTTAAATTCTTTATCAGCTGATTGTATTGTTTGTTTACAGTGAACCTCGAGCACATTAAAGTTGTCATAATCAGCACCTAATTGACTTTTAACTACTTGAATAAATGCATTGGGAAACTCAGTTGTTAATCCAATACGTTTGAAATCAATATCCTTAAATCCTATTTTATAGGCAGGGGAATTTTCGTTTAAACGAAAATCGCCATTTTTAATATCACGAAACATTGGATCTGCAACAATACTATTTTTATCTGCTCCTCTAGATTGATAATAAGCTAAAGCTGACTTTCCGTGATCGTATAAATTAACGTCGTAATACAAGTTTTTATCTAGATTACATTCTTCAATTTTTAATTCAGTAAGCCTACCATTTACATTACCTTGACGAAAAAATGTATTGTGAGAAGCAACTTTGTAAATAATATTATTCGCAATGTGACAATTAGTGTATGGTGGCATTTTATCACGTGTAAATACATCCATTAAACTAAAATACCCAATAAACATTCGATTAATTTTACCTGTTGAATTTTTGTAAACTATATCATGAATATCTGCTATAATGTTATTGTAAGCATTGTTTTCGTAATATTTTAGATTTATTCCGCCGCCATTGCAATTATAAATTACATTTTCAGTAATTGTGGTGTTTTTGATGAAAGCATCTGTTCGAATGGCTTGTTGCATCCCTACTCCATTTAAATGATGGATATAGTTTCTGCGAATTATATTACCATCACCTACATCAGACAAGTAAATAGCATTTCCATCAAAACATTTTTGCATTACCAGGAAAACCTCATTGTCTTCAACAATATTATTTTTTGTGTGAAAATAAGGAGACGTTTTAGGCCACTGTTTATAATAAATAAAATTGCTGTAATTACTTAAAGAGTCATCGTAATAAAGTGTTTCAGGAGCAATTTCATCGGTACGAATTGATCCTACCTGCTCTCTATTTTGGCCTTTTAGCAAAAAAAACATTGGTCTAGTTCCACTTAATACGACTGCATCATAGGGCAAATGATGAAGCTTATTATTTTGAATAATGTTTTCTCCACTTTGGAACAGCATTATACCATTTGATTGATAATAAAATTCGCCACAATGATGAATTTGATTATTTAAAATACGATTAGATTTATTCACATTCAACTTGCCAGGTCCATACCCAGAAAGTAAAATTCCTGTTCCACCAACATAATCAATTAAGTTATTTTTTATAAGATTACTTTGTGCGTATAAATCTAGTCGAACACCGGCACTTGCAGAGTTCGTGAGTCGACAATTACTTAGCTCACAACTTTCTACATCACGAAATTGAACCAAGGCATTTGATTTATTCCACATATCCCATTCGTGTTGTAAACCAATATCACCAGAGGTTACTACTTCCCTTTCTCCTCGAGTAAATGTTAAATCTTTAAATGCAATATTTTTTACTATTCCGCCCGTTGCATGACCATCCACGAGGATATAATTTGAAAGTAATGGGAAAGTAACTTGACCTGGAATATCATTTTCAGGCCAATAATAAACTAATTTTTCTTTAGTATTAATAACCCATTCACCAGGCGAATCTAAGTACTCAATAGCGTTTTCCACACGACAACTTCCTCCACCTTCCATTGCATGTAAATGCTTATCAATTTTACCCATTGGGTAAGTTGCTGGAAGAACAGTTTTAGCAATTCCTAATTTTTCATCAACTGAAGCTAAGGTTAAATAATTTGTTACATAACCCACATTAGGTTGAACAAAAATTTCAATATCTTCTAGATTTTCCCAGTTTTTTAAAATCTTAGACGGGTACCATAGAGTATTTCGATCTCCTGCTATTAATCCTTTCCAATCAATCCCGCCACCATCACCCCCAGTCATTACTTTGGTAGGTTCAAAACCTTTGGAATGTGCACGAGTTAATAGTTTCCCACGATCATATAAAGTGTAAAATCGTGATTTACCTGCTGGAAGTGCAGGTAGTTTTGCTACATAAACCTTTCCTTTGGCAATTGCAGGAATACGATTAGAAGACTTTGCTAATTGCCAGTCTTCAATAATCTGATCTGAAGAAAAAACAGGCTTTTCATTGGGATAAGCTTTGTAAACTATTTGAAATGAATCGTGATGACTGTCAAGAGTGTTGAATACTTCTGCTTCAGTTAAATGATATTCCCCTTCCCTGATTAAAACAAAGATATTTCTGTATAAATCTTTTTTTATCAACCGAACGGCTAGTTTAGCTCTTTTAATTGTGGCAAAAGGGCCATCAGTATTTGTTTCATTCGGTTCAGAAAGCTTTCCACTCCATAAATCATTTCCTTTTGTTGAAACAAAAAAATCAGCATACGGAGTCTCCACACCCTGTGACATCAATTGGGCCTTACTTAAAACGAGTAAAAGTAAAATGAAGTAAGAGCGAAAGATTATTTTTCCCATTTATTTAACAATTAATACTACTCTGAACGGAATAAAATAAATTCTCCCAGCGCAGGAGCTTCTTTTGAATTTTCTAGAATTATTCTAAGCTTTTGTGCCTTTATTGAAGAAAATTGTTCAGTACTTCCGGTTCCATTAGTAGAATTAGAAACTACAGATTTCCATAGGTTTCCATCCCAATATTGAAGTTCATGTTTCTGAATAATACCCGACCATGGATGCCATGGCTCCACTAAGGACATTGCATTCAATGAAAGTATTTCACCTAAATCAATTTCTAAAACTGCTTTATTTTCAGATTTTTTGGCACGCCATACCGTAGTGGGGTTGCCATCATTGAGATTTTTTGAACTGGAAAGACTATCAATACTGCTTACGTTAATCGATTTCCCAAATGTTGGAAGTGGAAGTACAATCGGTTCTCCTTCAAATTCAATTGCAATAACAGAACTCATTTTATCTGGCGCATATGCAGGTAATTGTAGTTGGTTACTAGCTTTGAATTTTGAAATTTGAAGACTTTTATCTGGGTCAGCTAATAAATAGGCGCGCTTTAGTTTGTTTCCAATTGGAACATCTAATTTTCCATTTTTAGGCCAATCAAATACATGTAAATAGATCTTTTGCCCTTTTCTAGTTGCTCTACCCCAGTTCAAATAATGAAAAGGGCTGGCTGTTGTACCATAAATGGATTCGCCATTTAATTGCAACCAATCACCCATTTCTAATAGGTTTTGTTGACATACCACAGGGATTACCCCCTCGGCATTAGGTCCAACATTAAGCAAAAAATTACCCCCTTTACTTACAATATCCACAAGTTTTTGTGTTAATTCTTTTGTTGATTTCCAGCGATCATCATACGCATTATAACCCCAATGCCCATTCATCGTCATACAAACCTCCCAATTGCGTCCTGGAAATCCAGTGGCTGGAATAAATTGTTCAGGTGTTTCTAAATCACCTCCCAAACCTGCACCAAGTCGATTGTTTGTAATTAATTGTGGATATTTGTTGGCAACTTCAGCTAATTTTTGAGTCATTCTCTTTGTCATATTCGTTGGTGTATCCCACCATAATACTGCCACATCTCCATAATTTGACAGAATTTCTTTTACTTGCGGTAAAGCAATCGTTTCGATATACTTATCCATATTCCCAACATGCGAGCTATCCCATTCTTTATTACCTGAAACTGCTCCTCCCGGATGATACCAATCTTGAGCTTGCGAATAATAGAAACCTAATTTCATGTTGTTCTTTCTACAAGCTTCTGCTAATTCTTTTAAAATATCACGTTTAAATGGAGTTGCATCGACAATATTATAGGGTGAAGCTTTAGAGCCAAACATGGCAAAGCCGTCATGGTGTTTACTGGTGATAACTATGTATTTCTGACCTGCTGACTTTGCTAATTTCACCCACTCTTCCGCATTAAATTTCGTAGGATTAAAATCTTTTGCAATTGCAGAATATGTAGACCTAGGTATTTTTGCTGTATGCATAATCCATTCACCATAGGTTGTGTTGTTCTCCCATTTTCCTGCTGGGACCGAGTATATTCCCCAGTGAATAAACATGCCAAATTTGGCATCCTTCCACCATTTCATTTTTGGGCTGTTTTCTTCAGTTAAAATTTTTGCTTCAACATTCTGAGTTTGCCCGTTAAAGGAATAAAAAACTAACACCATTAAAAAAATCAAGTTTTTCATAGAATAGGTTGTTTATATATTTTTAAAAAAATCCATTTTGAAATTGTAATGTCGACCTGCTTTTAACGAAATTCTTTTTACTAAATCACCGTATTGAATAGCATATATGCCACTAAATTTTGGATAAAGGCTAAATGAAAATAGTTTGCCTTTTTTCCAACTTATATTGACCTCCACATTTTGTCTTGCTTTTAATCCTACTATATTACCTTTATCCCATTTCGAAGGCAGGGCTGGCAGAAGATGAATAATAGAATTTTGACTTTGCAATAACATTTCCGCAACTCCAGAAGTGTATCCAAAATTTCCATCAATTTGAAAAGGAGGGTGAGCATCAAATAAGTTCGCATACACCCCCCCTTTTTCTCCGTATTTTGATTCCGGCATCGCAGGATATAGCAATTTCTTGATTAGTTTGTAGGCATTTTCGCCATCTAATAGTCTAGCATAAATATTAATCCTCCATGCAGTACTCCAACCAGTACTTATGTCACCCCTAGAAAGTAAAGATTTTTTTGCAGCCAATGCCAATTCTGGTGATTTAGAAAAGCTTATCTGTTTCCCGGGATGAACTGCGAATAAATGAGAATTATGTCGATGATGGTCAGTAGAATCATCTAAATCATACATCCATTCTTGAAGCTGCCCCCATTTTCCAATTTGCGGGCCTAACATAGAATCCCTAAGTTTTTGAATTTTTAGACGATGGGCTAAATCCACATTTAATTTTCGAGCTGCTTCTATGTAATTTGTAAATAACTCGTAAACAATCTGTTGGTCATAAGACACACCTGGATAGGAATTTTTATCTAACTCGTTCTTATTTGGTCCATGCTCAGGGCTCCATCCATCGGGGGTAATAAATTTCCCATTTGAAGATAAAACCAAATGGTTTTCCCAATAAGAAACTACATCTCGTAGCATGGGATATGCTCTCTTTTTTAAAAAAATTATATCACCAGTATATAAATAATGTTCCCAAAAATGTTGACTTAACCAAGCGCTCCCAGGTTTATGAAGTCTCCATTTACTACCACCTCCCATAATATTATTTGTGCTGTAAGCTAACCAACCATGTTTTACATTTAATATAGTATCTGAAGTAGACTTATTTACATTAGCTAAATTTTCTATCCAATCAAATAAAGGCATATGACATTCAGACAAATTAGTTTGTTCTGCAAGCCAATAATTCATTTGTACATTAATATTTGTTGTGTATTGTGAATACCATGCAGGTTTAAAATCTGCATTCCATATTCCCTGTAAGTTAGATGGTAACCCATGGGGTCTAGAAGAAGAAATTAAAAGGTATCGCCCATATTGAAAAATCAATTTTTCAAAATCATGATCATTGCTACTTTGACTGTAAGCAATTAATCTTTCATCTGTAGGCAAATATGTTTTCCCTACTCCAAGATTAAATTTCAATTTGTTATATAATTGCGAATAATCTTTTACATGCCGAGTCTTTAACTTTTCAAAAGAAGTAGATTGAATTTTGGTTACATTACTAATTAATTGATTGTGGGGGGATTTCCCCAAAAATCCTTCGACAGAATTTAACTTAAATGAGGTGCCAGCTACTAATGTGCAAACAATAGTATTAGAGTTCTTTATTATTAAGGATGAATCATTTTTAAACGTATTACCTCCAATTTGCTTTACGGATAATATTGATTCGTATTGTAACATGTTAGGTAAAATACCTTTAAAT
>JACCDV011282747.1_pt1 | contig 26808 bp, 22 predicted proteins | sample 7446131 | NCBI WGS metagenome assembly JACCDV01 (sample SAMN15323448, study PRJNA562643) | freshwater metagenome | isolation source: river surface water | place: USA:Blue River Watershed | collected 2017-08-17 | reverse complement strand
TGCCATGATATACTTTTATTATAAATTATACTAAATAGAAGAAAGTAAATACGAATACCCACACTAAATCGACAAAGTGCCAGTACAATCCAACTTTTTCAACCATTTCGTAGCTTTTTCTTTTCTCGTAAGTACCTAATAATACATTAAAGAAAATAATGATATTAATTAATACTCCCGTGAAAACGTGGAATCCGTGGAAACCTGTAATAAAGAAGAAGAAGTTTGCAAATAATTTATGACCGTATTCATTTCTAACTAAGTTAGCTCCTTCAACCACATATTTCGCTTCTGACAATCTTTTTAAAGACTCTTCTCTAGATAAAACCGTTTTATGTTTTTCAGCATTCAAATATTCAGAACGAACTAAAATAGATTCATCTGCTTTGAAACCTTCAACAACTTCATTAACAGAATATGTTGGTAAAGAAGCTTCGTTCATAAACCACATACCATCATTTCTATCTAATTGCTCTCTTGCTTCTGGTAATGTAGCAGCAAAATCAGCTAAAGCTACTCTTTTGAAAGTTCCGTCTTCTTGTTTTTGAACAAATTGTAAGATTGAACCCCCTTTAGTTTCAACAGCACCATATTCTCCTTTGATGAAGTTTTTCCATTCCCAAGCTTGAGAACCCAAGAAGATAAAACCACCAACAATAGTTAACAACATGTAAAATGCTACTTTAGTTTTTTTCATGTGATGACCTGCATCAACCGCTAAAACCATAGTAACTGAAGAGAAAATTAAGATAAAAGTCATTAACGCTACATAATACATAGGTGCATTTACACCATGTAAAAATGGAAAGTGGTTAAAAACTTCATCGGCGATAGGCCAAGTTTCAATAAATTTAAATCTTGAAAAACCATACGCGGCTAAGAAACCAGAAAAAGTTAATGCATCTGATAAGATGAAAAACCACATCATCATTTTACCATAGGTTGCTCCTAATGGTCCTGGACCTCCGTCTAAAGCGTGTTCGTCTGAAATAACTGTCGCTCCCATAAATTTTTTAATTGTTAAAAAGTTCCCAAATTTATTATTTTTTTTCTATTTGAAAAAATAGAAAAATAAAAACAGATAAACCCAAATAAAATCCATAAAGTGCCAATACATCGCACTTAGCTCTATACCAAGGGTTTGAGCAGGATTATACTTTTGTTTATAATGATTATAAATTACTACAAAAAGTGAAATTAGCCCTCCAAAAAGATGCGCAACATGCACAATTACAAAAGCATACAAAAAAGAAACACTAACCGTACTTGAAGGTCCAGTTGGAACTAATTGCATACTATACAACTCAGAAAACCCATTAAATTGAAAATAAACAAACAAAAAACCTAAGACAAGAGTTGAAATTAAAAAAAACATCCCTCTTGAGTTTACTCCTTGTTTGATAGATTTTTTTGCAAAATGAAAAGTAATACTACTAATTAAAATTAGTATTGTACTTATTATAAGTGAATTTGGCATATTAAAATCTGCAACCCAATCAGGTCGCTTTTTACTCACTATAAATCCACTTGTTAGTCCAGCGAAAATCATACAGATGCTAATCATTCCAAACCAAAGCAACATTTTGTAGGTTTTGCCTTTGCGAGCTTGTTCTTCTTCCAAAGTCATTCTATTTTCCATAACTATCGTAAAAATTTATCTATAACGTATATTATTTGCAACAAAGAAATATACGAAACACTTATTATCATTAATTTTCTTGCTGCTTTTGAATCCATTTGCTTGTGCAATTGTACTGCGTAAAACAACATCCATAAACCTAATACAAACACAATTACCGCTGAAGTTTTAGACAAAAATAAATTACCTGTAAATCCAAAAGCCGGAATAATTGATGCTAAAATCATCCAAATGGTGTACAAAATGGTTTGAAGTGCCGTTTTCTTATCGCGTTTCCCTGTTGGTAACATAAAGAATCCTGCTTTTTCATAATCTTCATATAAAAACCAACCGATTGCCCAAAAATGAGGAAATTGCCAAAAGAATTGAATAATAAATAAAGTTCCTGCTTCAATTCCAAAATGACCTGTTGCCGCCACCCAGCCTAACATAAAAGGAATAGCACCTGGAAAAGCTCCTACAAAAACCGACAAAGGCGTTACTGTTTTTAATGGCGTATACAAACTTACATACATGAAAATTGAAATAGCGCCAAACATAGCGGTTTTAGGATTTACGTTGTATAAAATAGCCAATCCTAAAATGGTTAAAAAACTTCCTAAAATAAAAGCATTTTGTTTCGAAATTCTTCCAGATGGTAATGGACGATTTTTAGTTCGATCCATTTTAGCATCTAATTCTATTTCGATGATTTGATTGAAAACATTAGAAGCACCAACCATGCAATAACCACCTACTATTAAAAGCACCAAAACCAACCATTGAAAAGGTTGATTTTCATTAAATCCTAACAAATATCCTGCTATAGTAGAAACCACTACACTAATAGATAAGCGCGCCTTTGTAATTTCTACAAAGTCTTTGTAAAGAGATTTTTTTATTTGAGGTTGTGTATTTGTGTCCACTTTAGTGTTTTTCGCTGTGAAATTGCGCGCAAAGATACGATATGAAATTTAGAATTTAGAATTTAGAATTTAGAAAATTAGTTAAAAGTGGGAAATATCAAAAAGAATATTAAAATTTACAATCTTCAAACTAAGGTTACAAATTAATTTAGAAAAGAAAAACGCCAAGGAAAATATAAAATACAATAGGAATTATTAAAGTTGAAAAATCAAACCTATCTTCAATAATCGAATTATTTGGATTAATCGAATTATAAGCTATTTGTATTTTTTGACCTTTGGCGAAGGTATATTTCTTTGCAGAATCTTTAAAAGGAGACAGAAAACCAATATTTTTTGTCACACAATCATTCTCGTATTTCACATCATTTACAGAATACTCATATTTTATAATTTGCTTCCAGCCTTCATTATCTGAATCGTTTTTTGACCTAAACCATTCCATTTCACAATAAATAATTGTTGCTTCTGTATTTTCCCAATTTTTAATTGTAACGAAATAGAAAAATAATATTCTCCCAACAACAAACAACCATATCAAAAAAGATATAATTAAAATTATTTGCATGAAGTATAAAGCATTCTCTTCCATCCACTAATAATCAAAATACCAGTTAAATAAATCGCTTCTTAGTCCAATAGAAAACCAAGTGGTATTAGATTTTACGGTTGATGCCGTTTCTGCTGTTGGATCAAAATTTCTAAACAGCACATTTCCGAAAACCTTTAAGTTATAGACTGGATTTACTAAATATCCCACTTGTAAATCCGCAATCATAACGGTTGTTTTATTCCCTTGCGCAATTGAAACTCCTGTATCATAAGGACGATTTTCATCGTAATCTAAATAGATATTTCCTCCGTAGTTAAAATTATCGGTTCCATCGTTGAAGTCAAAACCACGTTGACCATAAATTAATTTCGCATCAGCAAAATATCTTCCTTTGTAATAACGTGCAATCGCAATGAATTCTCTAAAATTAGCACCCCAAATATGTCCCATACTTTGATTGTTATGCGCATAATTAGTAATTGGATTACTATGCGAATATACATATGGACGCACTTGGTTATACTCCAATTGAAGCATCAAATTCTTCACTTTAAAAGCATCGTAATATTTAGCTCCAATTTGGTAGGCAAATTTGTTTCTCCAACTTTGATTACTTTCTCTTACATCACCAATAGCAAACTCATCAATTAAAAATTGACCATAGAAATTAACGCTATTGTTCCATTTGTATTTAGAAGCCAAACCTAACAAAGCATTTCCTGTTTTTGAAGACGAACCAAACTCAACTGCTCTGTAAAAAATTAATGGATTTACAAAATTGAAGTCGAAACCTCTTTCATTCGTATTTGTCCACACTACATTTTCAAAGAAGCCTAAATTCCATTTTTTGGTTACATTAATACTTAAATAATGACTCGCCATATATTTCGTACCATAGGTTCCATCTATGGTTGCGGCATCACGAACATCTTTTAACCACATATACGTATTGGTATATTTGATTTTCCAAAAAGTGGTATTGATTTTAAAAAACGGATACGGACTCGCTCCATCGCTTTGCAGTAATGAACGATAACCGTCTCCTAGGAAATTTCTTCCATACCCTAATTGAAGATCGATAAATTTATTAGGCTTGTATTTAATATTTGCTTCAGCTAAAGGAAAATCGTAAGCATCCTCTTTGAATTGTTTTGCAATACCGATTCCTGGAATAATTGCAGGATTTCCTCCCGAAGGACGAATACTTTCCGCATATGCATTGTAATAATCCGAAAAGCGACCTTGACTTTCATATATAGATGTTGAAAAAGTAAGTTGAGATCCCAAACCTCCATTTACAACAACTCCTCTTGTATTTACAAAAGTATTAGAAGCTTCACTTTCTGTGTCTTTTCCAATTCTAAAATCAAAAATTGGATTTAAAGTAAACCAATAATTATCGCCTTGAATGGCTACTAAATTTTCATTCCATAATTTTCTTCCCCACCACGATTCTTTTTGTTTAAGAAATGCCTTATTTATAGTTTCAAAATCGTAATACTTTGCTACTTCATCATAAGAATATGGTTTTGAAGCGGTATGATTATTGGCACCAACTTGATTCATCAAAGCATCAAAAACACCATAATTTTGGTGTGAAAACGGAAGATTTCCTGAGCTTTTGAATTGTGGATTTTCAAATGGTTTTATTTTAATCTCATCAAATTCTTTTAATTCTTTTTTATTATCAATTAACAGGGTATTCGTTTTAGCATATTTAGCAGACTCACTATCTTTATTTAAAGTTGGAGCGACTAAAGGAATATTGATTTTAATAGAGAATTTGGCATAGGTTGGTCTTCCTGAGAAAGTAGCTGGAATAACTTTGGGTAACAATTCAAAAACACGATTTGATTCCTTTTTAAGTGATTCATGAGCCGCATCTGTATACAATACCTTAAAAGTTCCCGAAGTATCTACTTCAAAAACAGCAATTACTGTTCCTTTATAATTTTGTTCTTGTAGTTCTTGTGGCACTTTAAAATTATTATAAAAATAATTTTGCAAAGTATTATAAAAACAAGCTTCTTGTTGTTCTCCAATTGCATTTATACAATCAGGAAATTTTGGAAATTGTTCGCTCGACGAATTTTGTCCAAAAATTACTCCACTTAAAATAAAGAAAACAAAACTGAAAAACTTTCTCATAAGGTTTATTTTAATAATCACTGTTGGAAATTTCACCATTTGCAATAGCTTTTGCAGCAGAAGTCCCTATACGTTTTACACCCAATTGAATCATTTCAACCGCTTCTTCATAAGTTCTAACACCTCCAGCAGCTTTAACAGGTAGTGGACAAGAATTTTCAAGCATTAATTTAATTGTTGGAACGGTAGCTCCATTTGGAACACCTTCTGGGGTTTTGTAAAAACCTGTTGATGATTTTACAAATACTTTATCATATTCTTTTTCGCTAAAATTAGCAATTACTACATTCTTAATTAATGCCGACAATTGAACAATTTGATGATTATCTAAAGCTGCTACTTCTATAATCCATTTTACAATTTTATTATGCGCTAATCCTAATTTTGTTCCTTGTAAAACTTGTTCTTTTACAGCATCGATTTCACCTCTTTTAAAAGCTTCATAATCTACTACATAATCTAAATCATCAACACCATTTTCTACAGCTTGTTTAGCTTCAGCTAATTTTTCTTCTAAAGTTCCATTTCCTAGAGGAAAATCGATAACAGTTCCTATGGTTACTTTTGAATTTGATTCTTCAATCATTTTTTTTGCCAAAGCCACTTTATCTGGACGAATCATAATCAATTTGAAATCATTATCTATGGCTTCTTGAATACAATTTTTAACAACTTCTGTGTTTTCATCTTCAGAGAGATTCGCTTGAGTTGCGGTTTTAAGATAGGTTGAATCTAAATATTGCTTGATGTTCATTTCGTATAAATTAAAAGTGTAAAAATAAAAAAATCCCATCGAAATGGGACTTTTTATCACAATATTATTTAGTATCGTATTTTAAATACAACTGGAATAGAATATTTGATTCTTACTGACTTATCTCCTTGCTTCGCAGGAATTAATTTCGGGATTCTTTTAACTGCTTTTTCAGCTGCCTCTTGCATCTCAAAAGTAGCTCTTTTATTGTTTAAAGCCACAACATTAGTAATCGTTCCATTTTCATCGATTATAAATTCTACTTGTGCCACACCTTGCTTTCCATTCTCTAAATCATCTTCTGGATAAACCAAATGTTTAACAATCACTTTTGCAAGTTGTTCATCAAAACATGCTTTTTGTTCTGCTCTGCTTAAGCCTTTACAAGCTGGAAACATTGGCAATTGCTCAACAGTAAAAACTGATGGTGGTTCTGGATTTGTAACTTTTCCTGTATCACCAGGGTTATCATTTGGATTTGAATTAGAATTTGTATTGTTTTGATTATCCGAAGGATTATCCTGACTAGCCATTTTTACATTATCATCCTCTTTTTTTGGTTCTTCTTTAGTTACTTTAAAAGTATGAGCAACTTTAGGAGCATTAACAACTATCGGCTTAGTAGTTGTTTGAGGTTGAGTTACTGGCGCTGGATTATATACAAATGCTACTTCCTGAGAAATCTCGTCAATAGGTATATATTTTGCTTTATATTTTTTATTCTCAAAATTAAATTCAAGAATAAAAAGAACCACTAACATAGTAGCAATTAAACCAACTTGAAAATAGATAAAACTATTTTTTGTTCTTTTTGGAAAATCAACATTTGCTTTCATAATTATATAGATTAATAGTTAACAATCTGTTAATTAATCTATACAATTTACATGCCAAAAAAAAATCCCAACTAAAAGTTGGGATTTATATGTTATTGTAATTTGAATACAAATGGGATACTAAATTTAATTTTAACCGGTTTACCTCTTTGAGAACCTGGTTTAATTTTTGGTAATTTAGAAATTACTCTAAGCGCTTCTTTTTCTAACAACTCTCCTCCTTTAGGTCCGCGTGCTTGAACATTTGTAATTGAACCATCTTTATCGATTACAAATACTACAGAAACACGACCTTGAAGATTTTCTTCCATTGCTTTTTCTGGATATTGCTGATTTTTACCAATAAACTTTCTGATTTTCTCTTCGAAACATGCAGATCTTTGGTTTTTTGGAACAGTTTCACAACCAGGAAAAACAGGAGCATCTTCAATAACTGCAAATGGAACCTCTTCATCAATTTCTTCAGCTGTTCCGCCTTCTTCTCCATAAGCAGATGCTTGCGTAACAACTACAGGCTTATTTTCATCAACTTCTGTTGTTTCTATTTTTTTATCTTCAATTACTTGTTTGTTATCGACAATCTGAATAACTTCAGGCGCAGGTGGTGGTGGTGGTGGTAATTTTTGTGCAGGAGGCATAGTCAAAATAACCTCTTCTTCATCTCCCATCATATTATCTGCAATTTCAATTTCTTCAACTTCTACCTTTGGATCTTGAGATTTTAACTCAATACTTACATAAGTTAGCATTAAAACAGCCGTAAGACCAACTAAGAAATATAACGAACTATTTCTTTTAGGATCTACATTAGGATTTTTCTTTACTTCCATAATTTTAATTTTGAGGTGCTAATATAGTTAATATTAGGATGTTTTTAAAAAAAATTTATTTATTTTTATTTCTTAGAAAATGAATCGATAAAAATCCTACAATTGCACCTAAAAAATTAGCAATTGCGTCATAAATATCAGCATTTCTATTTTTTGTTAATACTGCCTGTAATAACTCAATAATTATGCCATAAACCACTACAATAAAAATAATTAAAAAATTATATTTATTTTTTTTAATTGATAAATGTAATAATACCGTTAATATGGCGTAAAAAACAAAGTGTAATAACTTATCATTACTTGGAATAACTTCTTTCGTAATTGAATTGATACTTACTAAACTTAGAACAGCAATAATTACAGCCCAAATTAAAGCAAGTAAAGCAAATTTACGCTCCAATAAGCGCTTTATATTCTTCACTTGATAAAAGCGTTTCTAATTCAGAAGCATCAGAAAATTTAACTTTAACCATCCAACCATCACCATAAGGATCTGTATTTACTTTTTCAGGATCAGATTCTAAAGAATCGTTAAACTCAATAATCTCTCCAGATAAAGGAAGAAACAAATCAGAAACGGTTTTAACTGCTTCAACAGTACCAAAAACTTCCTCTCTTTCTAATGTTTGATCTAATGTTTCTACTTCAAGATATACGATATCACCCAATTCTTTTTGAGCAAAATCTGTAATCCCTACTGTTGCAACATCACCTTCAATAGAAACCCATTCGTGATCTTTAGTGTATTTTAAGTTAGCTGGTATATTCATTTTATATATTTTTTTGACGTACAAATGTAATTTTATTTATTGAATTGAAAAAAAGGTTTTTGTTATTTTTTTATATAAAAAAACAACCTCTTAAAATCATAATAAGAGGTTGGTAAATTTTAATAACCAAATTAATTTCCAAAGTTATATCTTAAAGTAAATCCACTTCTAATATTTGTTGTTGGAAAAGAGGTTGAAATTACCGCTTGAGAGAATTGATGATCATAAAAGAAAATAGCTGTTAAATTTTTACTAAATGAATAATCAGCTGTTAATCGTACCGACCATAAATCTTGACCTCCTCCTAATTGGTTATTATCATAATCTAAATAACGAACAATAGTATTGTTTTTTCTTAATGAAAAGTCGGCTTTTATATTGATATCACTTTTGATAATTCCAGAAGCATTATCCGCTAAAGCCGAATTAATCGTAACATCTTTAATTCGATATCCAAGACCAATGATATATTCATTACCACTAACCTCAGTTAACAAGTTATTATCGAAACTCATGTTCAAAGTTCTATCTTTTTTAAGTTCTGCAAGTACTTTGATTGAATTTTTCATTTCAAATTCTATCTTAATAAGTGGATTAAACTGTTCTGCAAGATTCACATTCGATATAATTTTTGATGCAAAGAAATTACCGTTTGCATCAATAGGTGCCGAATTTAGATTGGAACGGAAAGCATTTATATTATAACTTGCTCTATAGCCATGTTGAATTGAAAATCTTTTAAAATTATCTTTAAACCATTTATAACGCATTAATCCCGTGTATTTTACATTCCAGTTTGGCAAAGGAACATTTCTAAAAACTCCGGTAGAAACTTTATCAGCACTTTGACCAGAATAGGCAGCTAAAAAAGATGGCAACAATACTTGTTGACTGTTTTTTCCATAACCAATAGGAAAACCATCTGCATCTCGAAGAAACGAATTTGAACCATAATATCCTTCTGCTAATCTATTTGCAACAACTAAACGATTGTCTCTAAAATCTTGAAAAGTTTGAGAAAAATTAACATCACTTTGAGTAAATGCTGTTGAAATTAGAATGGTAGAAATATTAAAATTACCAAAATCATATGGCGCTCTTGAATTATATTGAGATGCCGTTACATCATATTGCTCAGAAAAATTATAAGCATAAGTTCTATCAGCTGTTAAATCAATTTTCAAATCTGGGAATAATTCCATTTGGGCTGTGAAATTGATTTTTTTATTCTGAACTTGTGTGAAATTTTGATTAAATTCAGGATATGTTGTTAACCAACCATTTCTCGCAGCTTCATATCTTACATCTGACTGACTACCAAAAACAAATCCCAAAGTAGGTTTAGAAGAACCAAAAAAGCCTAGACCCGGTAAGTATCCTGGCAATACAGTTCCGTTATTTTCAGTGTAATTTATCTGAATGGTTTTTACACTAGTAACAACTCCAATCAAACCACTCATAAACAAACCTCTTTCCTGACTAATATTTCCTTTAGGAGCTTGAATTTGTTGTCCTGGTTTTGGAGGATTGTTTTTATCTTTTTTAGTATCAGCGGCTTTTTTATTATTTTTCTTAGTTTTAGTCAAACCAATATACTTGTAAAACAAATCCATATTTAAAGTTGTATTTAACTTATGTGAATTTGCATTTTGAATGGTGTTTCCTAAAGCATAAATATTTCCATCGACCCCTGTAACTGTAGAGAAGGCGTCAGAAGAACGTTGCCAATTGTAATCGCCAGTATAGCTATATGTTGATTTTACAAAACTCAATAAAGGAATTTTATTAATAGGTAAATCATAATTTACTACTAACTGTTGGTTATGCTGATTAGACTCTCCTATGTTCCAATAATCATCCCAAATATCTAAACCATCAATTGGTAAATTATTTTCATCTAAATAATTTCTAACGATATTATTAGATGAAGCAGTATAATTTAAACGAAGTGATTTTGTTATATTATAATTGAACCCATAAGTATAATTGAAAAAATAATTTCTTCTATATAAATCACCTAAACCAATACCTTGAACATCAACTAATCTAAAACGTTGTCTATTAAATTGACGAATGATATTTGAACTGAAAGAAATATTACTTGGAAGATAATTAAAGTTTAAATCACTTAACATTTTGTAATAGCCACTTTTCTGAAATACTTTGGTATTTTTAAATGGCTCAATCGTTTTTGGTTTAAAGGTATAAGCGTAATCTACCGTTGTTCTATTTTGCTTGTCAATTAAATTTTCAATTTCATAATCATGATGTTCCGTTTCATTCAATGAGTAAGACAAGGTTAAATTTTCAACATCATATATATGTGTTTTCTTTTCAGGATTTTTTTCTTTCTTTACTCCTATTAAATTGAAACTTGTTCTTTTTGTGTAATCAATTGCTCTTTGTTCATAGTTAGCTCTATCATCAGGATCAGAAGTTATATCTAAAAGCTGATTTAATTCGATATCTTGATAAAACGGATCATATTTAGGTGTAATTGTTTCTTCACCAACTGCATAATTAAATGGCAAATTAACTCCCCATTTTTTTGGCAATAGTTTTCCTAAATTTACATTTGTTACTACATCATATTGAAACACATCTTCTCTACTTCTTTCATTTGGCCCTTGTTCTAAAGCACCAAAACCAATAGTCCCTACACGAGTAGTTGCCGAAACATTAGCGAAATCGGCCAAATTCGTATCCAAATTAGCTACGGCAGCATACCCTCCTTTATTGTCCATATCCGACATACGAAGCTCATTAAACCAAACCTCTCCTCGCTTAATACTACCCGACTTATTTTTAATACCAATCATTAAAGTTCGTACCAAACCAAAATTTGGATTCCCTTTTATTCCAAGAGTTAATCTATTACTAGAAGAGCCAATATTTTCTTCTTCAACGAATCCAATTCCATTTGGATCAATAATTATTGATGGGTCACTTTGAAGAGCTAATATTTTTAATTTAGTTAATAAGTCAAGTGAAATTTCTATTTCATTTTCACTTGGCCAAACATCTTCTGGTGATGAAGCACCAAATGGAGTCACTTTTAAAGGTATTTCAACTTGGTAAAAGTTATCCGTAAAATCGTTACCAAATCGAATAAAAGCGACTAATTCATCGTCTTGTAAATCCCCATTTTGAACCGCTTCTGCATGTAAAAACATTCTCAATTTTTTAAATTGACGCATGTCTACATTCACATTTTTAAATACAGCTCTGGCATCATCATTTTCTAAACCATTTGAAGTACCACCTAATTTATCATATACTCTTAAAGAAAGTGATTGTTCATTTTGATTGATAATTGTATTATTGTTATACAATTGTTCTCTTACAACTCCTGGAGGTGTTACATAATTAATTGGACTTCTTTGACCATTTTCTTGAATATTAAGAGCCACAACATCAAATCCTGTATTTTCATCATCTGGATCTGTATCTAAGATATCAAAATTACCCGAATATCTTCTCCATTCGCCTCTTACAAGATCGAGAGCACCAAATCGAAGTGTAATATCATCCTTAAATCCACTCATATACATTCTCATGAAACGTATAGAACGAAAATCAGATATAGGTCCTACTTTGTTGGCATCGGTGAATTCATTAATTGGAATTTTATACAAAATCCATCTTGCTTTACCTACCGAACCATTAGGCAAATCAACATTATTATCAGTTCTAAAATCTGCAATATAATTTTGTCCAACTGGAACATCTGAATCATTATCACCATAAGCTGAGAATGGTACTTCAAACTTAAAATAAGCGTTAATCGTGTTCATGGTATTATCACGATTAACATCTTCTACATCTGGAAAAGTAGTATTACCCCTATTATCATTAGTTACATTAACAGGCGAATTCCCTTCAAAACCATTGTAATTTCTATAACGGGTAATTAAATCTCCTGAGGATTCTAAATAAAATTGGTAATTATCAGCAGATGGGTCTGGATAAGCAGCAAAATCTGGATATTTAGCAATTTCAGCTGTATCTGTCACACCATCAAAACCCGCATCTTGAACATTTCTATTGGTTTCATTCGTATCAAAAGCATAGATTAATGATTGTGAAGCTGGAACTTGCCCCCATGCAGTACTTATTGTAGGTTGAGTAGAACCCGCTTCAGGCAATCCGTTTTCATACAACTTTCTTCCATCTCTTAAAACATCCTCAGAAATTTCACCTAAGTTGAACACTAATTTACCAGTGTTTGTTGGGTCAGCTTTATCACCAGCATTACCATAATAAGGATCCATTACCCAAAATTGAATATACTCAACATTTGACTGCTCAAAATTGGTTGAATTAATTGCCCTAGTAATACCAGCCCAAGTTTCAGGAGCTTCTAAATCTGTAAATTGATTGGTAGCACTTAATGCTGGATTATAATTATAAGGTCCTCTACTCTTTGGAAAATAGGATAGATCTAAAGTATTAATTACAGTAGATTGCCCTTGAGCAATATCTGTTACAGGATATAATTCACGACTAAAAACACGTCTTGTAGTATTAAATGACAAATCATTCTCATTTACCCCTGAAGGTGTTTGTGTGTAAAAAACGGGGTCGATTGTATACCATGCTAATTTACTTCTCTTGAAACCAATAGACAAATCATCAGTACTTGGCTCTGCAGTAGTAGCTATACCATCGTAATTACCTTCTAATGGTACACTTGATAATGTCCATGCCTGTGGCGAACGCATATCAATAGTAGTTTGAGAACCCTCAAAATCATCTATATACGTTGTAGCTTCACCATTGAATTGATCTGCTTTTGATGCACCTGGCTTTAAATAAGCAATTTCCCCTCTGAAAGATAAGTTTGAAGGCACATCAGTATCAATATTAGGTAATTTGTTAACCAATCTTGTTAAGAATGGAATTTCTGTTGAATAATTGGTATTAAATCCAAAAATAGTATTATTAACCGACTCTTGTCCGTAATTAGATTTCGTTGTAAATGGTCGTTCTGACATATTTAAAATGGTAGCACCCATTAAAAATTTATCATTGAATTTATGTTCCACATTTAAACCCCAAAACCTTCTAGTTTGTTGCCCAAAAACAGAATTATTTTCAACCGAAACTTCAATAGGTGTATTAGATGCTTGTAATGAAGGATCTAAAATTTGTACTTTACCCATTTGATAATTTACGGTATAATCTACTCCTTCAACTAACACTCTACCACCAGCCGTTACTACAACAGATCCTTGAGGAACGTTAAAGGCTCCAATTGAAATTCCGTCTCCACCCATAGACTTAAAACGACCTTTCAATTGAAATTTATTTTTCGCACTTTCTTGTAAAGCTGCAGCCTGTGTAGTTTTATACAAACTTCTAAAAACATATTTAGACTGATTGCTGTTATATGTTAATGGATCATCATAATTTTCCACTAATGCTGGTGCGTCTAACTTTTCAAATAAATGTTTACCAAATGGCTCAACGGTAGTAAAAATAATTTTTCCTCTTTGTGTATCAACCGTCAATCCTGGATAAAAGTCAAAAAAACCATCTCCCCCTTCTTGAGGGTCATTTGTATAATTTAACTTATCTAAATTAAACACTTTAAGCAATGGTGTTTGCTCTACATCCGAAGGCAAAGCATCAATCCCAGATTGAGTAATATAATTCAAAGGTGAAGGATCAGTATAAAGAATGTTTAATTTAAAATCTTCTTGTTGCAATTGGTAACCTCCGGGGATTTGATAAATATTTTTCATCATCAAATTCCATGTTGGCATAGTATAATCTACACCAGAAACTCGATACTTATCTATAGTTAAATTACTTTTCAATAATTTTAAAACCAATGCTTGCGAATTAGGTATTCCTGTTCCACCTACGTTTGTTGCATCTACTCCATCGGTACCAAATTCCCCTACTTGATATACATCGCCTCCAATTGTATATTGATAAGCAACTGCTAAAACTTCATCATTTGCTAATTTTTGATTTAATGAAATATATCCTAATTGAGGATGATAGGTATATTCTGATGGTGTTAATTTTCTTGCATTTTCTAACTTAGCAAAATCAACACCTTCTGAAGCACCGCCAACAACATTAAACCCATTTGCCGCTAATGAAACATCTCTAATAGAATTGTTTAAAAAATTACTTCCAATATTATTAGGGTCGTATTTATTGTTGGCATTATTTGAAGGGGTATTGGCTGTTACATTGTAAAAAGTTGGATTAGAAACTAAATCTATATGAACCGTTTCTTGAGGTAAAACAGTTGTAAGTGGCGCTTCTCCTAAATCTTGAAGTGCTACAATGTTTCTTAAATTATTTTCTGTTGAATTTACTCTATTTTGTTTATTAGTAATCCAAACTTCAATTCTATTTATCTGAACACGTGAATTAACCAATGGAAAAGTTTCTAAAGCTTTATCGTAGTTATTTCTAAAATACTGTGACAAAAAATAGTGGCGGTCGGCATCATAATCTAATGCAAAAATTTCAAAATCCTGTAAAGTTCCACCTCCTTGAGCTGTAACCGACTTCGTTTGGGATTTTTGTTCAGAGAAAACACCCGTAAAAGTGGTTTTTCCAAATTGTAATTGCGCTTTAACCCCAAATAAACTTTGAGCACCTCTTACTAATGAATTAGACAAAGGAAAACTAACGTTACCAACCTCAATTTTTTTAATAATATCGTCCTCAGTTGGTGTATATTCTAATTTTATTAGATTTTGAAAAGCAAATGTTGATTGGGTATCATAATTCACATTAACATTTAAACGCGTTCCTACTTTTCCTTGAAGACCAACACTAATTCGTTGATCAAAATCAAAACTTGTTGTTTTTCTATTTCTTGGTGAAAAAGATGGATTATCTTGTTTAGTAAAACGAATCCCTAAATCTAACTCAACTGAACCTGTTGGTTTTACATCGATAGTGTTGCTTCCAAATATACTTTCAAAAAATTTAGAATTTACATAATATCTTGGTAATAAATCTTTTTTAGCTGCTTCAGATCCCGATTTTTTCCCATCAATTGCGGCTGACTTCTCTTGATAATACTTTCGCATTTGCTCCCTCAACACAAGTTCTTCATATTGTTTAGGAGTTAGAATCATTGGATAATTAATATTAAATCCGTCTACAGAACTTGTGTAGATATATCGATTAGTAACAGGGTCATAAGTGTATTTATCTACAATAGACTGAGGATTAGGCATCTTTAATTTACCTAAATCAATTCCAGTTTTAACAGTATCTTTTTCTTCTTTGTCTACTTGAGCTTGTAGCGAAAATGAAAAAAATACACATAAAAATGCTAGACTATATGGTAACTTATGTATTACTTTTATAATTAATTTTTCCAAGATTTATAAATTTTTTAAAGCTTGTTTTATTAAGTTCTCAACGGAGGCATTTGGGGTGTCTCTAATGATTTTTTCTATAACTTTTTCTGCTGTTTTTCTTGCAAAACCTAAAACTTCTAAAGCAGATAACGCTTCATCTTTGTTTGTATTGCTTTCGACAACAGAAACTTCGTCCAAATTGTAAACTTTTAACACTTTCTCTTTCAAATCGAGAATAATTCTTTGTGCAGTTTTAGCTCCAATCCCTTTCATCGATTGAATTGTAGCCACATCGTTTGCCGCAATAGCTTGAATGATTTGTGCAGGCGCCAAAGACGACAACATAGTTCTTGCCGTACTAGCCCCAACTCCTGAAACCGAAAGTAGTAATTTAAAAAGTTCTCTTTCTTGTTTTTCAACAAATCCAAACAAACTATGCGAATCTTCTTTAACTTGAAGAAACGTATATAATTTTAAACTCTCAGAATCTGGAATCAAAGAAAAAGTATGCAACGAAATATTAATATGATAACCCACTCCATTGCAATCAATTACAACTTCGGTAGGTGTTTTTTCAACTAATCTTCCTTGAATGTGAGCTATCATATTAAATTATTATCTGTTTTGTTTTCTGTTTTTTTCTTGCGCATCTACAACAGCAACTGCCGCCATATTTACCATTTCTTCAACACTTGCTCCTAATTGAAACACGTGAACTGGCTTATCTAATCCTAAAATAATTGGACCAATTGATTCGGCTTTGTTCAACTCTTTCAACAATTTGTATGTAATGTTTGCTGCGTCTAAATTAGGAAAAATAAGTGTATTTACTTTTTTATTTACCAATTTCGAAAATGGAAACTTGCTCTTTAGCATATCTGGATTCAATGCAAAGTCGGTTTGAATTTCTCCATCAACAATTAAATCAGGGAAATTTTCATGTAAATAGACTACAGCTTGGCTTATTTTAGCAGCACCTTCATTATGTGATGAACCAAAATTTGAATACGAAACCATTGCAATTACTGGCTCCATTCCAAACATTTTTACTGTTTTAGCTGTCATTAAAGCGATTCTTGCTAATTCTTCAGCTGTAGGATTTGGGTTGATAGCAGTATCCGATAAGAAAATTGGACCTCTGGCAGTCATCATCATATTAGTTGTAGCAATCTTTGAAACTCCAGGCGCTTTATCAATTAATTGCATTACTGGTTTAATAGTGGTTGGATAACTTCTTGAATATCCTGTAACCATAGCATCTGCCTCTCCTGTATTTACCATCATTAAACCGAAATAGTTACGCTCACGCATCCATTTTTCAGCATCTAACAAAGTAATCCCTTTACGTTTTCTGGTTTCCCAAAAATGATTGGCATAAGCTAATCTTTTTGCTTCTGATTCTTTCGTTTTTGGATCAAAAATTGGCACTTCGGTATCAAAACCAATTTCTGATTTTAACTCTTTTATAATTTCTTGATTTCCTAATAAAATTGGAAAACCAATGCCTTCTTCGTGCACAATTTGTGCTGCTTTTAACACATCAATTTGATCTGCTTCCGCGAAAATAATACGTTTTGGATTCGTTCTAGCTCTATTGGTCAACAAACGAATCATTTTGTTATCAGAACCCATTCGTTCTAATAATTCGTCTTTGTATTTTTCCCAATCAGTAATTGGAGCTGTTGCCACACCTGATTCCATAGCAGCTTTGGCTACGGCTGGTGGAACAGCAGCAATTAATCTTGGATCAAAAGGTTTTGGAATGATATAATCGCGACCAAACGTTAATTTGGTTTCGCCATACGCAATATTTACTTGCTCTGGAACCGATTCTTTTGCTAATTCCGCTAAAGCGATAACAGCAGCTTTTTTCATTTCCTCATTAATTTTCGTAGCTCTAACATCTAAAGCACCTCTAAAAATAAATGGAAAACCTAATACATTATTCACTTGGTTAGGATGATCAGAACGGCCTGTTGCCATAATGATATCTTTACGCGTATCAATTGCTAAATTATAATTGATTTCTGGCGTAGGATTCGCCATTGCAAAAACGATTGGATTATCCGCCATTGACAATAACATTTCAGGCGTAACTATATCTCCCGAAGACAATCCGATGAATACATCAGCGCCTTTCATTGCGTGAGCTAAATCGTCATAATGTTTATCCGTTGCATAACGGCGTTGCATGTCGGTAACTCTTGGATCGTCTTTTCTTAAGGCTCCTTTACTGTTGAACATTACAACATTTTCAGGCTTAACTCCAAAAGAAACATATAAATTAGCACAAGCAATGGCAGCCGAACCCGCTCCAGAAATGACCATTTTCACTTCTTCCATTTTCTTTCCTGCTAATTCCACAGCATTCAATAAAGCAGCTGATGAAATAATAGCAGTTCCGTGTTGGTCATCGTGCATTACTGGAATATTCAACTCTTCTACCAAACGTCTTTCAATTTCGAAAGATTCTGGTGCTTTGATATCTTCTAGGTTAATTCCTCCAAAAGTTGGAGCAATATTTTTTACTGTTGCAATAAATTCTTCGATATCTTTTGTTCCTACTTCGATATCAAATACATCAATATCCGCGAAGATTTTGAACAACAAACCTTTTCCTTCCATTACAGGTTTTGAAGCTTCTGGACCAATATCTCCTAAACCTAAAACGGCAGTTCCGTTTGATATTACAGCGACTAAATTTCCTTTTGCAGTATATTTATAAACGTTATTAACGTCTTTTTCAATTTCTAAACAAGGTTCTGCCACTCCTGGAGAATACGCTAATGCTAAATCTCTTTGTGTTGCATATTTTTTGGTAGGTACTACCTGAATTTTTCCTGGCGTTGGCTTTGCGTGATATAATAAGGCTTCTCTACGTTTACTATCTTTATGCATGGTTTTTTATTTTACTAACTTACAAATATAAGGGTATACGTATAAAATGAGAAATTATTTTGGCATTCTTTTGAAAAAATAAATGGATTATTTTACGATTACTGCTGACAGATTTTTTTTAGTTATGTAACATTAAGAGTTAAAACTTTGAAAACACATTAATTAATACCTCTATTTAAACTTTTACAATATTATCTAAAAAACAATAAATTCATCAAAGCAAGATTTTAAACATGGATATTTCTTAAAATCGATCAATCTCTCAGATTTTAAACCTGTATACATACATAACAAGTCAACATCCTTAATGTAATGTTTCTTTATAATAGACTTGAAACTTATTTTTTTATAATTTTTATAGTAATATTCCTGCATACTAAACAATAAACTCATTAAATCATTTCCGTTAAAACCAGCTATTCTATAAGACATTCCTTTTTCAATATCAAACACTAAAACTAACTTGCCATCACATTGGTTATTATAAAAAAAACTATTTACATCAATATTATACGGTGTTAAATCTTGATTTGTGTCAATAACATTTTGATTGTTTAATATTAAACATTTAACTACATATCTATGGGGTAAATTATTATTTAATTCAGATATTTTTAATTTAATATTATCTTTAAATATATTAAAAATTGAATCATTTTTGATTGAAATCGAATTAGAACTTTCTTCTGTTGGCATATACCCTGATGTTTTTTCAATATATATCCAATTCTTAAAAACATGCTCATAATCAATTTTGTGTTCATTTTGAGAAAAAACACTTAAAGTTAAAAACAATAATAATAAGATTTTAATATTTGCCATAATTATAAAATTTCATGATGAGAAGAGGTAAAAAAAATGATATTATTGAAAATATAATATATCCTAGAACTAACTTCCCATTATAACTTTTATAATTAACTATAATTTGTTTGTATCTATCTTTATAAATAATCAAAAAATAATTAATTAAAACAAATGGCAATATACAAAATATTAGAGCAGGCAATAAACTATTTAAAATTCTTCCTGGAAAAATATCAATTTGAAAAGTAATTGGATAACGAATATCAAAAAAAGATTTTATTAAAATGATTACAATAGCCAAATTTAACATCTGAAAAACAGCAAAAAGACAAACAAGTATTTTCCATTCTTGACTATTCTTTTTTTTACTTTGAGCTGTTAGTATTGCATCAGACCAAATCATATAATATATGTTAATCATCTAACTTATAATCAAATTTTTGAAAGGCTATTTTTTAACCAAACCCTTCATCTTCTTAAACCCCGTCATCAACAAAACTGCTTTAGAAACGAATATTTCAATATAAATCAATTAATAATTTTGTATTTATACTGAATTAAATCATCTTTTCTAGAAAAGTTTAGTATAATTTTATAATCCAACTCGTATACAAAAAACAATAGTATTCAATACTTAATTAATACATCCTCATTTTTCTTAAAAAAATTATGTGGTTTTTTACCATCATATTTATTTAAAAGATAAAAGGTTTCATTATGAAAAAAATTTTTATTCTGAATCCTAACTTCTAAATAGTCAGTGTTTTTGAATTGTTTTTCTTCAAAAAAAACGTTTTTACAATAAAACATATTTGATCTAAAAACACTTCCATCAGCAGAAATTTTTTTCAACTTACCTTCATTGTAGTTTAATGAAAAAATCCAAAATAATTTATAAACAAAAAATATAGATAAAAATCATAGATAATCTAACTAGAATTTTTTTTAGCATATTTTATTTTTTAACCAAGCCTTTCACCTTCATAAACCCCGTCATAAAAAAAACAGTTACTAATCCAAATGCAATTCCAACACCAAGTTCCGCTATTGTTGATGGAATACTATGTGGAATTAAATGATGAATATATTCGATATTATGAATAAAAATTCCACCTGAAACTAAAAGAAGAGCAATAGTTCCAACTACAGCAAGAAACTTAATAACAAGCGGCAAAGCTTTAATTAATATCCCACCAAAAGAAGATAAAAATCCTTTATCGTTACCTTTTCGCATCAAATAAAAACCAGCATCATCCATTCTTACAATTAAAGCTACGATTCCGTAAACTCCAATAGTGGCTAAAACCGCTACAATACTAACACTTATGATTTGGGTAATAAGATCATGTTGTTTTTCCATTGCTGTGCCTAGAGCGATGATGATAATTTCAAGAGATAAAATAAAATCCGTTTTAATAGCCGAACTTACTTTTGCTTTCTCTGAATTTTCGTCATCTTCTTCTAATTTACTTTCAATAATTACATCTTCGCTTTTTTTAGCGCGATGAAAAAAGTATTCGATAATTTTTTCCACACCTTCATAGGCTAAGTAAACTCCTCCAACGATTAAAGCCGCTTTAATGGCTGGCGGATACAACCAATTCAAAACAAAAACAACCGGAAGAATAATCAATTTATTGATAAACGAACCTTTTGTAATTGCCCAAAGTACAGGTATCTCTCTTGAAGCTAAAAATCCAGTTGCTTTTTCGGCATTAACTGCTAAGTCATCTCCTAAAATTCCTGCTGTTTTTTTGGTTGCTAATTTACTTGTCATTGCTACATCGTCCATCAATGCAGCAATATCGTCTAAGATTGCGAAAAATCCTGATGCCATAATTGTATTTTTTCTTTTTAATAACCCTCAAAACTACAGCAAAGTTTTGAAATTGAAAATATTTTTTGTCTGAAAAACACTATATCATTTTATTTCTTCAAAAAATTGATATTACGAAGTAAGCCTTCATATTTGGTGCGTTTCACCGCAGAATTTTTAAATACCTTTTGGAAAGTATCAAGAGTAATTTCTTCCCAATCGGATTTTGAGAAATTCAAAATATCTGTATTTACTTCAAAAAGTGGTTCATTGTGTGGTTTTGAAAATCGATTCCAAGGACAAACATCTTGGCAAACATCGCAACCAAACATCCAATCGTCAAATTTACCTTTCATTTCTTGCGGTAAATTGTCTTTCAATTCAATCGTGAAATACGAAATACATTTACTCCCATCTACCACATAAGGCGCTACAATAGCTTCCGTAGGACAAGCATCTAAACATGCGGTACAACTTCCACAATGATCAGTTGTTGGTGTGTCATATTCTAATTCCAAATCAATAATTAATTCAGCAATAAAATAAAAAGAACCTACTTTTCGCGTGATTAGATTACTATTTTTTCCAACCCAACCCAAACCACTTTTAGCCGCCCAAGCCTTATCCAAAACCGGCGCTGAATCGACAAAAGCTCTTCCTGAAACTTCACCAATTTCGGTTTGAATGAAATGTAATAAATCCTTTAATTTTTCTTTTATGACGTAATGATAATCTTCTCCGTAAGCGTATTTGGAAATCTTATACGAATCTTGATTCTGAAGTTCGGAAGGATAATAATTTAATAGTAATGAAATCACGCTTTTAGCATCATCCACCAAAAGCATTGGATTCAAACGTTTGTCAAAATGATTTTCCATATAACTCATTTGACCGTTCATTTGGTTGTTCAACCAATTTTCTAAACGAGGCGCTTCTTCTTCCAAAAAACCAGCTTTGGAAATACCGCATGACAAAAAGCCGAGTCTTTTGGATTCGGACTTAATGATGGATGTTTGATGATGGATGATGGATGACTGAATCACTTATTTTAGTTGCGTTTTAAAAGCCAAAGTTCTATTTATCAATTCAAATGACTTAGCATATAGATAATCAAATTGTTCTTGATTTATGTAATCTCTCCTTTTTGCTTTATGCAAACACGTTACAACTTCAGCTATTGAACGAATAGAATAATTTAGAAATCGCTTAAATTCAGGAATAGTTTGCTCAACAGAACCTTCAGAAATATTTAATGCTATTGAATCAACAGCTCTTAATATTTGTGAAGACAAATTATAAAGTTCCGTTTGGGGAAAAGAATTAGCTATAGTATTAATTTCTTCACCAAAATCCATTGCTAATTGCTAAATAATTAATTTTTCAAACTTGAAACTCATATTTTTACTTAAAAATTTGAAACATCCATCATCAAACACCCATCACCCATCATTAAAAAAGTCCTCCTTGAATATTGTTCTTAATTTTTCCTAAATGTTTATAAGCTTTTTCGGTTACTTCTCTTCCACGAGGAGTTCGCATAATAAAACCTTCTTGAATTAAAAAAGGTTCGTATACTTCTTCAATGGTTTCGCCACTTTCGGAAACTGCGGTTGCTAGTGTGGTTAATCCAACTGGTCCACCTTTGAATTTATCGATAATAGTGGATAGGATTTTATTATCCATTTCATCTAATCCGTGTGCATCCACATTTAACGCTTTCAAGGCAAATTTTGCGATTTCAATATCGATTTTTCCATTTCCTTTGATTTGCGCAAAATCTCTCACACGACGCAATAAAGCATTTGCAATACGAGGTGTCCCTCTACTTCTACCAGCAATTTCTATTGCAGCTTCCATAGTAATTGGCATCTTTAAAATCGATGAACTACGTTGGACAATTGTGGTTAATAATTCGGTATTATAGTATTGTAAACGACTTTGAATTCCGAAACGAGCGCGCATTGGAGCAGTTAATAAACCAGAACGTGTTGTTGCTCCAACTAAAGTAAACGGATTCAAATTAATTTGAACAGTTCTAGCATTTGGACCCGATTCAATCATGATGTCAATCTTGAAATCTTCCATTGCCGAATACAAATATTCTTCAACAATTGGACTTAAACGGTGAATTTCGTCAATAAATAAAACATCACGTTCTTCTAAATTGGTTAACAATCCTGCTAAATCACCTGGTTTATCTAAAACAGGACCTGAAGTAATTTTGATTCCTACTCCTAATTCGTTTGCTAAAATATTAGCTAAAGTCGTTTTACCTAAACCTGGAGGTCCATGAAACAACGTGTGATCTAGTGCTTCTTTACGCAAATTGGCAGCTTGTACAAAAACAATTAGATTTTCTAAAACTTGTTCTTGTCCAGAAAAATCATCGAAACTTAATGGGCGTAATGCCTTTTCGATATCAATATCTTGCGGAGAATAGGATTCTTTATTGGGATTCAAATTATCGTTCATAAAAGCAAAGATAAGTAAAGTTATAAAACAAAAACCTCTCCGATTGGAGAGGTTTGTATATTGTGGAAAAAATTTTAGTGATGTAAAACTTCTTCTCCTTCTTTCATTGGTGTAACCTGAGTAACGAAATCTTCGTCATGACCTGGTTTACTGTAATCGTAAGGCCATCTGTGTACTTCAGGAATTTCACCTGGCCAGTTTCCGTGAATATGTTCCACTGGTGTAGTCCATTCTAAAGTATTAGATTTCCAAGGATTTTGAGTAGCTTTCTTACCATAGAAAATACTATAGAAGAAGTTCCAGAAGAATACAATTTGGAACGCTGCTCCAACGATTGCAAACATTGTAATTAATACGTTTACGTCAGCTAATTCATCAAATAATGGGAAAGCTGAGTTTGTGTAATAACGTCTTGGTAATCCAGCCATTCCGATAAAGTGCATTGGGAAGAAAACTCCATAAGCACAAATAGCAGTTACCCAAAAGTGAACATAACCTAAGTTTTTGTTCATCATTCTACCAAACATTTTAGGGAACCAGTGGTAAACACCAGCAAAGAATCCGTATAATGCAGAGATACCCATTACTAAGTGGAAGTGAGCTACAACGAAATAGGTATCGTGAACGTTAATATCTAAAGTTGAATCTCCAAGGATGATACCTGTTAAACCTCCAGTAATGAAAGTAGATACTAATCCAATAGAGAATAACATAGCAGGATTTAACTGTAAGTTACCTTTCCATAATGTTGTAATGTAGTTAAAAGCTTTTACAGCAGATGGAATTGCAATTAATAATGTTGTAAATGTAAATACTGAACCTAAGAAAGGATTCATACCAGATACGAACATGTGGTGACCCCAAACAATAGTTGATAAAAATGCGATAGCTAAAATAGAAGCAATCATCGCACGGTAACCAAAGATTGGTTTTCTAGAGTTAGTTGCAATAATTTCAGAAGTAATACCTAAAGCAGGTAATAATACGATGTAAACTTCAGGGTGACCTAAGAACCAGAATAAGTGCTCGAATAATACTGGAGAACCACCTTGGTAATGTAACACTTCACCTTGAATAAAAATATCTGATAAGAAGAATGATGTACCAAAACTTCTATCGAAAATTAATAATAATGCAGCAGAAAATAATACTGGGAAAGACACAATACCAATAATAGCTGTTACGAAGAAAGCCCATACAGTTAATGGCAATCTTGTCATTGTCATTCCTTTTGTTCTTAAGTTGATTACGGTTACAACATAGTTCAAAGATCCCATTAATGAAGATGCAATGAAGATAGCCATAGAAGACAACCATAAAGTCATACCTAAACCAGAACCTGGAATTGCTTGTGGCAAAGCACTTAAAGGCGGATAAATTGTCCAACCTGCAGATGCTGGTCCAGATTCAACAAATAGAGAACAAATCATGATAACACAAGAAACGAAGAACAACCAAAAAGATAGCATGTTCATGAATCCTGAAGCCATATCGCGAGCTCCAATTTGTAATGGAATTAATAAGTTACTAAATGTACCACTCAAACCAGCAGTAAGTACAAAGAATACCATTATTGTTCCGTGAATAGTTACCAAAGCAAGGTAAATATCGTTACGCATTACTCCATCAGGTGCAAAATTTTCACCTAAGAATACTTTGAAAATTTCGAAAGATTCTTCAGGCCATGCAATTTGCATACGGAAGAATAAAGATAAAACAACTCCAACAATACCCATCAATAAACCTGAAATAAGGTATTGTTTTGCTATCATTTTGTGATCAAGACTAAAGATGTATTTAGTAATGAAAGTTTCTTTATGATGACCGTGATCGTGTGACATACTAATTCAATTATATTTAATATAAATAACTTATTTAATAACTTGAGCTACAACTTTAGTTGAATCAACCGCAACTGCAGGAGCAGCTTCAGTTGGCGCAGGAGCAGGTGCATTCGCATCTTTCCATTGTTGAGCTAATGTAGGTTTTTCAGCTAACCATTTTTTGAAATCAGCAGGAGAATCTACAACAATCTTCATTTGCATATTGTAGTGAGATGCACCACAAATTTTATTACATAATAGTAAATAATCAAATGTATATGGATCCAAAGCTGTTCCACCTTCAGCAACAATTTTCATACTATTTTGCGTACGAATCTTGTTGATTTTATCAACTTTAGCCATAATAGCTTGGTCTGCTCTCATGTCTGCTGTTGTAACAGTTGGAGTAAATGAAAATTGAGTAATCATACCTGGAACACAGTTCATTTGAGCTCTAAAATGAGGCATATAAGCTGAATGTAACACGTCTTGAGAACGCATTTTGAAGATTACTTTTTTACCTACTGGTAAATGTAATTCCGTAACAACTTTATCATCTTGAGCAGCTGGATCAGCTAAATCAACACCTAATGTATTAACACCTTCAATTAATCTTACGTTTGCTTTACCTAATGTTTTATCATCACCAGCATAACGAGCTTCCCAACCAAATTGTTTTGCATACAACTCGATAACAATAGCATCTTGTTTGTCTTCTTCATCAACAAACATAATGTTATTCCAAGTATACAAACCGTACATAATTAAACCAGCTAAAACAATTACAGGAATAATAGTCCAAATAGCTTCTAATTTGTTGTTATCAGCAAAGTAAAGTGCTTTTTGTCCTTCTTTACCTCTGTACTTGAAAGCGAAATAGTGCAATAAGAATTGAGTAATAGTTTGTACAAAGAAAATGATAGCAAAAGAAATATACATTAAGTTATCATAATCAGGACCATGCTCAGAAGCTGGAGTACCTAATACTAAATCTCCCCAAGCATATAATGAGTAAATTGTAAACACATAAATGAAAGCAACAAAGGCAAACATTAAGTAACCATTTACACTATTATCTTTATCATTAGCGATTTCTGCATCGTCAGATGAAGCGCCAATTTGGGTTAAATCAAAAATTTTAGTCAATTGCCAAACAGCGATACCTACTAGAACTAAAATTATAAATACCAAGAAACTTGTCATTTTTATTTCTTTTTAAC
>JACCDV010284719.1_pt1 | contig 26817 bp, 26 predicted proteins | sample 7446131 | NCBI WGS metagenome assembly JACCDV01 (sample SAMN15323448, study PRJNA562643) | freshwater metagenome | isolation source: river surface water | place: USA:Blue River Watershed | collected 2017-08-17 | reverse complement strand
CGCGAATCCATGGAAATTGCTTTCCTGGATCTGTCATTTGTGCAAATGCAACACTATTACTTAAAGCAATAGTAGGCATGTATAATAAAGAGTACACAAGGATCACCCAATAAAAACTTGTATTATCCACTTTAGTTGCGTAAAAAAGTAAAGCGGCACCAACTAGATGCAAAACACCCATAATTTTTTGTGCAGCAAAAAATCGATCCGCAATCATGCCTACAAAGAATGGAGATATGATAGTTGCAATCGCACCAGCACCATAAGCAGCGCCAATGGCTACACCAGATGCACCTAATTTTTCGCCCATATAGGTACCCATTGTTACATACCAAGCACCCCAAATGTAATATTGGAGAAACATCATTAGTGATAATAATACACCTGTTTTTAATTTCATATTTTTTGTTTTAAACGTTGGTTATTTTTAAGCGAATTCAATATACAAACTAAATTGTAAAAAGGACACAATGAAGGGGCTAAAATTCATTATAATACGCCACCTCTAAACATAAAAAAGCCCTGTTCAAGGATATGAACAGGGCTTTTTATATTCGTTTAAACTAGGCTTCCAACGCTTGTAAAATATCGTTTAAGATATCTTCCTCGTGTTCTAAGCCTACAGAAATTCTAATCAATCCTGGGGTAATCGAAACGGCTTGTCTTTCGTCTTCGGAAAGTCTAGAATGGGTGGTACTCGCTGGGTGCGAAGCAATGCTTCTGGTATCTCCAAGGTTCGCAGTTAAGGAAAGCATTTTAAGACGGTTTAAAAATTGTCGTCCAGCTTCCAAACCACCTTTTAATTCAAAGCAAACTATACCACCACCGTCTTTCATTTGTTTGATAGCAATGGCATGTTGTGGATGGGATTTTAAGAATGGGTACTTTACAAAATTAATTTTTGGATGGCCTTCTAATTTTTGTGCAATTGATAAAGCAGACTTACTGTGTCTTTCCATTCTTACTTCTAAGGTTTCTAAACTCTTACTCAATACCCATGCATTGAAAGGGGATAGGGATGGTCCAGTGTTTCTGCAGAATAAATAAATTTCATGAATTAAATCTTTTCTTCCAACGACTGCACCTCCTAAAACGCGTCCTTGACCATCAATCCACTTAGTGGCAGAATGTACGACAAGGTCTGCACCAAGATCAATTGGTGTTTGTCCAATTGGTGTTGCAAAACAATTGTCTACATTTAAAATGATATTGTGTTTTTTAGCAATTGCACTAATCATTGCAATGTCTAATACTTCTAATCCTGGATTGGTTGGGCTCTCCAAATAAATCATTTTTGTATTAGGTTGTATCGCTGCTTCCCATTCAGCTGCAGTCGCACTAGCCGATACATAACTATATTCCATTCCATATTTTGGAAGGTATTTAGAAACTACATTATGTGTACTTCCAAAAATGGCATTACAAGATAAAAGATGGTCTCCTTTTTTTAATAAAGCCATGAAAGAACCAAACACTGCACTCATGCCACTAGCTGTTGCGAAGCCTGCTTCTGCATGCTCCAACACTGCTAATCGATCTACAAATTCTTGCACATTTGGGTTAGAGAAACGACTATAAATATTATCATCTGATTCATCTGCAAATGCAGCACGCATGCGCTCTGCTTCATCAAAACAAAAACTACTTGTTAAGAATAGTGGACTTGAGTGTTCGCCCTCTGTTGTTCTTTCTATTTGTGTACGAATTAATTTAGACTGATCGTGTTTCATGGATGCGCAATTAAAAAATTATAAAATAACTACCTCCCAAGTAATCACCGCGCCAGCAGCTCTTAATGTTGCAGCAACTGAACAATATTTATCAATAGACAAAGCACAAGCTTTTTCTGCTTTTTCTTTTGTCATAGATCCTTTTAGTTTAAAAACAACATGCACTGTTTCCCATAAAGCTGGTTCTTTACCCACGGCACGTTCTCCACTAATTTCCATTTCGTAATGCTCGATGGTTTCCTTTTGTTTATTTAAAATCATCACAACATCTACACCGCTACATCCACCTAATGCACTTAATAAAGCTTGCATTGGTCTTACTCCATTGCCATGACCGCCTTGGTCTGCAGGAATATCCATAGTCATCACCTGACCTGTTTCGTCCAATGTTTGAAATTGATAATCGTTATCGGTGCGCTTAAGTGTGATCTTTGCCATTTGATTGATTTGTGTCTTGAAAAGGAATTATAAATATTGTACCTTTACAAAGGTAATTCAAATAGCTACTTAGTTAGCACAAGAAAGCGATAAAATGGACCCAGTTATCTATCAATACCATCAACCTTTTACCCTTGAATCCGGTATCAGTTTGCCAAAGCTCAAAATAGCCTACCATTATTACGGGGAATATACACCTGGTAAAAAAGTGGCTTGGGTATGTCATGCGCTTACGGCGAATTCCGATGTGGCTGATTGGTGGAAGGGCTTAGTAGGCGAAGGATCCATGATTAACCCAAATGATTATTTTATTGTTTGTGCGAATATTATTGGTTCATGTTATGGATCTACAGGACCAATGAGTGTGGATCAATTTCCAATGATCACCATTCGCGATATGGTGCGTGCACATATTTTATTGAGACAACATTTAGGGATAGAATCCATCGACCTTTTATTAGGAGGAAGCATGGGCGGATACCAAGCATTAGAATGGTCTTTGATGGAGCCAAATGTGATTCAGAAAATGTTTTTGATTGCGACTGCCGCTGCTGAAAGTGCTTGGGCGATTGCCATCCATACGGCCCAAAGATTATCGATAGAAGCAGATAATACATGGAAGGAAGCCAAGCCAAATGCAGGTGCAAAAGGATTGAAAGCGGCAAGGGCAATTGGGATGTTGACTTATCGTAACTATGACATCTTCAAAGAAAAACAAACCGATACAGATGCGGAAAAAGTAGATGATTTAAAAGCTACGTCTTATATCAATTATCAGGGAGATAAATTAGTAAATCGATTTAACGCTCATAGTTATTGGTTACTCACAAAGTCCATGGATAGTCATCAACTTGCACGAGGTCGTGGGGGAAACTTAAAGGCCACTTTAGCATCTATACAGACACCAACTTTAATTATTGGAATCAATAGTGATATTTTATGTCCATTGGCCGAACAAAAATTCATGGAGGCCCATATGCCAAATGCTTCTTTAGTGGCGATTGATTCCATGTATGGGCATGATGGATTCATTATTGAGACTGCACAAATTACAACTCATTTAAAAGCTTGGCTCGGAAGTTTAATTTAATTTTAAGCTATTATCATTCAATAAAAAAATTACTATGGGTATTTTAAGACAATTTGGAGAGTACTTATTTATTAAGAAAAGAGATCCAAATCAACCTAGGACACAATGGATGAAATACATGCATGGCATGAATCGCATTTCATTGCTGATTTTTATTTTCGCAATTCTTTTTACTTTATTTAGGGTATTTATCCTACCGCTTTTTAAATAAAGCGACTGGTATTAAAGTCAATTAATATTTAATTTTTATTCAGTGTTTCCTGAATAATATTTGCGGCAACCTCAGTGGCTTTATGTCCAGTGGTCAATGCTTGTTTTAGCGCTGCATAGTCTGCTTTGATTGCAGCTTGTTTTGCAGGATCTTCTAATAGTTTTTTCAATTCAACAGATAAATGCTTTGTAGTTAAATCTTCTTGAATTAATTCCTTCACCACTTCTTTGTCCATAATCAAATTAACCAAGGCGATAAATTTAATTTTGACAAAACGTTTTGCCAATGCTAATGTAATTGGATTGCCTTTATAACAAACAATTTCAGGCACATTTAATAAAGCAGTTTCCAAAGTAGCAGTGCCACTTGTAACCAACGCAGCTTTACTATGTTGTAAAATGGCGTAGGTATTTGCAGCCACTACATGTACATTTGGTAAATTAGGAATGAGTGTATTGAACCAAGCAGCATCTATACCAGGCGCTTGTGCAACAACAAAATGTTCATTAGGGAATTCCTTAGCAACGGAAAGCATGATAGGCAATTTCTTCTGAATCTCTTGCTTACGACTACCAGGTAATAAAGCAATCAAAGCTTGGTTCTGTAATTGAGGAATAGGGTGTGCTAATGGTGCAAGTGCATCTATCACTTCCATTAAAGGATGTCCTATATAATCCACTTCCCAGTTCCATCTATCTTTAAAATATTTTTTTTCAAAAGGGAGGATGCACAATAAACGATCAATGGACACTTGCATAGCAGGTACCCTGTTTTCTTTCCATGCCCATACTTGTGGCGCAATAAAATAGACCACTTTTAATCCTTTTTCTTTCGCCCATTTTGCTATGCGTAAATTAAAGCCAGGATAATCGATACAAATTAAAACGTCTGGTTCAAATTCGGTGATGTCCTTTTTGCAAAATGCGATATTGGATAAGATGGTCCTTAAATTCATCAATACTTCTACAAAGCCCATGAAAGCAAGGCTGCGATAATGTTTCACAAGATGTCCTCCGGCCTGTTGCATTAAATCTCCACCCCAACATTGGATTGTTGCAGATGGATCATTCTTTACAATGGCTTTGATCAAATTGGATCCGTGTAAGTCGCCGCTAGCTTCTCCAGCTATGATATAATATTTCATCTATAAAAACCATTTAGCTGCAATAGCCACTATTGCATAAATACAGGTTGTAAAAAATATGCCTTTCGCAGTCTTGTCAATTTTTTTCTGAAAAAAGAAAGTCAAAGCCGCTGCGTTTAATAAGAGCGATACACTGATCATCGCAGAAAGAATTGATTTCTGACTAGCTAGTAAATCTATAAAAGTTTGAACAGGCACCATGCTAAATTTCCACTGATAGAATCCAACAAAACCTAAATAGGGTAGTGCTAAACCAATGAGTACGCCAATTATATAATTATCTTTCTCTAATTGCATTGATTTACCATTTCCATTTTTTACTTAATTGTGCTTTCAACACGTGGTTGGTCAAATCAAATTGAACAGGCACTACGCTTACATAATTGTTTTTAAGTGCCCAAACATCGGTGTCTTTTGACTTATCAAAGTTTACGAATTCGCCAGTAAGCCAGTAATATTTTTTACCATGAGGATCGGTTCGCTCAACAAATTTCTCATCATATTTTGCATAAGCTTGTTTGCAAATTTTAATCCCTTTAATCATTTTAGTAGCAACTTTAGGAATATTCACATTCAAACATAAATGTTTATCCAATTTTTTATCTGCCAATACATGTTCCACAATAATTCGAGCATAGTGCATAGCTGCTGTAAAATCTGCGTCAATACCAAGGTCTAATAAACTAAATCCAATACTAGGAATACTTTCAATTGAGGCTTCTAAAGCCGCAGACATGGTCCCAGAATAAATGACATTGATGGAATGGTTGGCTCCATGGTTGATGCCACTGAGACAAATAGTTGGCTTACGGTGCAATACCTTGTCCACGGCCAATTTTACGCAGTCTACAGGCGTCCCGCTACAAGAATATGCTTCTACAGAAGGATCATCCTCCCAATGCACTTTAGTCAATCTTAAATGTTGGCCTAATGTAATGGCATGTCCCATACCACTTTGAGGTTTATCTGGGGCTACCACCACCACTTTGCCTAGTCCTTGGACTGCTTTAACTAGGGCATGAATACCTGGGGCACCGATGCTATCATCATTGGTAATTAATATAACGGGTTGATCCTTTTTTGCTTTAGCCATACTGCAAGTTACCAAGAAGGGGGATGGCCTCAAAAAAATAAATTGCTAAATAAATTTGGAAAAACTAAAATAATTAGTAAATTGCACTAAAATTATTAGTTATGTCATACGCAGGAAAGAATTTAAAATTCATCAGAAAGCAACGTGATTGGACTCAAGAAGAGTTAGCCAACCAACTTCAAATTAAGCGTTCACTAGTGGGTGCCTACGAAGAAGGCAGGGCAGAACCAAGGTTAGAAGTGCAGGAAGCCATTTGTGCTTTATTTAATATTAGTTTGGAGGTATTCTTATTTCAAGATCTCTCTCAAATGGAGGAATTTGACCTGAACCAAGGGTACAATATGGGAGGCTCTTATTTAGAGCGTCGTCGTTCACTTAAATCAGATAGCTCAAATAGTGCAGCCATTGTATCATTTGTGCCTGTAAAAGCAGCTGCAGGATACTTAGCTGGCTATGCAGACCCTGAATTCATTGATGAGTTAAATACTTTCACCTTGCCTATGTTGGCGCCAGGGGAATACCGTGCATTTGAGATTGTAGGAGACAGTATGTTGCCAACCCCTAGTGGAAGTGTGATTGTGGGTGAGCGTGTGGCCAGTCTAAAAGATGTAAAAAGCAGCAATACCTATATCGTTATTTCAAATACAGACGGTGTAGTCTACAAGCGTATAATTACCAATGATGATCGTTCGGTGGATACCATTGGGGAGAAGCTTACTTTGTTGAGTGACAATCCGTTATACGAGCCATATCAAGTAAATACTAAAGATATTGTAGAGGTTTGGAAGGCAGTTTATATTATTCATAAAGCTGGGTCACAGCCAATGTGGAATGTGGATCAATTAGCTGGGGTGGTGAATACATTACAGGATCAAATCACCTCAATTCAGAAGAAATTGAATTAGTGTCAGCTTATTTGAGGCCTACTTGACTAGTGTGGCTAATCATTTGACTTGATAGTATTTTATAAATTAAAAATGGGTTAATTCATTGATAAATAATGAATTAACCCATTTTGTTTTATATTAAATAAGAAGTTATTTGGTATCAAATTTTTCTATTCCCACTCAATTGTAGCAGGTGGTTTACTGCTAATATCATATACAACTCTATTGATACCTCTCACTTGGTTGATGATAGAATTGCTCATATGTGCTAAGAATTCATAAGGAAGATGAGCCCAGTCTGCCGTCATGCCATCCACGGAAGTGACTGCTCTTAATGCCACAGTGAACTCATAAGTTCTTTCATCGCCCATTACACCAACACTTTTAACAGGTAAAAGGATGGTTCCGGCTTGCCATACCTTATCATATAATCCAAATTCTTTTAGTCCGTTGATATATATCGCATCAGCTCTTTGTAAAAGGTCTACTTTTTCAGGTGTAATCTCACCCAAGATACGGATTGCCAATCCTGGACCAGGGAAAGGATGTCTTTGAATCATATCTGCAGGGATCCCTAATTCAAGACCTACTTTTCGAACCTCATCCTTAAATAAACTACGAAGCGGCTCTACTAATTTAAGGTGTAGGGTGTCTGGTAAGCCTCCTACATTATGGTGTGACTTAATCGTTTGAGATGGTCCATGAACGCTCACACTTTCAATGACATCTGGATAAATTGTTCCTTGACCTAAAAAATTGGCTTCCAACATGTTAGAAGCTTCTATTTGAAATACATCTATAAATAGTTTTCCAATAATTTTTCGCTTTTCTTCGGGATCAGATTTGCCTGCAAGGGCGTCATAGAACATATTTTTAGCATCAATCCCTTTTACATTCAATCCTATTTTTTGGTACATATCCAGTACCTGTTGGAACTCGTCCTTTCTTAGAACCCCATTGTCAACAAAAATACCATGAAGGCGATTCCCAATCGCTTTATGAATTAAAGTGGCAGCAACCGTACTATCTACGCCTCCACTCAATGCCATAATCACATGACCGTCTCCGATCTGTTCTTTTAACTGAGCTACAGTCTCATTGACAAAGGAAGCTGGGGTCCAGTTTTGTTTACATCCACATATTTCTACCAAGAAATTACGAATCATGGTCTTACCCTCAGAGGAATGGTAGACTTCTGGGTGGAACTGAAATCCATGTAAGCTATTGCCTTGATCTGCTATTTTTCTAAATCCAGCTACCGGGATACTATCTGTATCTGCCAATAGTTCAAAATTTTCTGGTAAAACAGTAATAGAGTCGCTATGGCTCATCCAAACCTGGCTGTTGTCTGGGATATTCTTAAAAATGATGTCATCCTTTTTAATACGTAATTGGGCACGGCCATATTCACGTTTATTTGACTTTTCTACTTTTCCTCCAAAGTTCTTAGCACTCAATTGAGCGCCGTAACAAATGGTTAAAAGGGGTAGTTTGGCTAAAATAGCTTGTATATCCACATTGGGTGCCTCTTCTTCGTTTACACTAGCTGGGGAACCGCTTAAAATCACACCTTTTAAGTGTTCATCAAAGACAATTGCGTTATGAAAGGGTTGAATTTCACAATAGACATTTGCTTCTCTAACTGCTCTTGCAATTAACTGGGTGTATTGGCTACCAAAATCGAGGATTAATATTTTCTCAGTCATGAGGCGAAGATACAATGAAAAAAGATGTCTAGGAAAGGGAGTATTTCACATAGGGTGGGGACAAAAAAAATCCCGCCTCAGAGGGCAGGATTTCAATATTGGTTAAAGACGCATTAAAGCGTGTTCAATTACTTTTTCTTAACCACTTGCTTCACAGCAACGTGCTTAGCTAACTTGCTCTTTAAATTAGCAGCTTTGTTTTTGTGGATGATTCCACGCTTTGCTAATTTATCGATTTGAGAAACGATTGTTGGTAACTTTTCGTCGTAAGCTTTTTGTTCTTCTATTGTCTTTAAATCACGAATAGCGTTACGGGTAGTTTTACCATAATAACGGTTTCTATCGCGACGTTTAGTTGCTTGTCTTACATCTTTTTTTGTAGCCGAATGATTTGCCATGTACTAATTAATTTTCAGGAGGGCAAAGGTAAGGGACTTGTGCAAATATTAAAAATTAAAATGAAAAAAAATAAAAATTCAGTATAACTAATTGAAATTCAATTAGTTGAAATGAATCCAAAAACCTATTTTTTAACTATTTGAGTACAAAATGGGGATTATCTGTGAAAACACAAAAAATAGGGCTGCTTAAGATCAAAATCTTACTTAGATTTTTAGCGCATTTTACTTTATTAATCAATCATTTAAACCGATATTTGCGTACCTAGTTTTACAAATAAACGAAAGGATATACAATGAAGGATTTCAGCTACATCACCAACTCCCATCCAGCCTTCATAGAAGGTTTGTACCAACAATTTTTAACTGATCCTGCATCAGTAGACCCAGATATCATTAAATTTTTTGAAGGCTTCGATTTTGCGATGCAAAACGGCACTGTAGCTCCTGCACAAGGCGCTTCGGCACCATCCACATTATCTAATGTAAGTGCAGATTGGGCGAATGAAATTAAAGTATACCGTTTAATTTTAGGCTACAGAAATAAAGGACATTTAATTGCAACAACCAATCCAATTCGAGCTAGGAAGGATAGAGGGGCTAATTTAGATCTAGCTTGCTTTGAATTGACCGAGGCGGATTTAGATAAAACATTTCAGGTTGGTTCCATCATTGGATTAGGTGCAACGACTTTAAAAAATATACTTAACCATTTACAAAAAACCTATGCGCATAATTTGGGCATTGAGTTTAAATATATTTCTGATCAGAAAGTAATCGATTGGTTAACCAATGAATTTGAAAATAAATTCAGTCAACCAATTCCATTAGATCAGAAAAGACACATCCTTGAAAAATTAAATCAAGGTGTTATTTTCGAAAAATTCTTACATACAAAATACATTGGACAAAAGCGTTTCTCTTTAGAAGGCGGGGAGTCTACGATTGCTGCATTAGATGCGATCATCAACACTGCAGGAGCGCACGGAGTAGAAGAAGTAGTGATTGGTATGGCGCATCGTGGAAGATTGAATGTGCTTGCAAATATCATGGGCAAAACCTATGAACAAATTTTTAGTGAATTTGAAGGTACTGCAGTATTAGATCAAACCATGGGTAGCGGTGACGTGAAATACCATATGGGCTATTCTTCTGAAGTAACCACTTTCAGTAATAAAAAAGTGCATCTTAAATTGATGCCTAACCCATCGCACTTAGAAGCAGTAGATCCGGTAGTTTTAGGATTTGCGCGTGCTAAGTCAGATATCTTGTACAAATCGGATGTTTCTAAAATTTTACCAATTCTAATTCATGGTGATGCATCTGTGGCTGGTCAAGGTATTGTGTATGAAATATTACAAATGTGCCAATTGAATGGTTATAAAACTGGTGGTACAATTCACTTTGTAATTAATAATCAAATTGGTTTTACAACAGATTTTGATGATGCAAGAAGTGCGAACTATTGTACCTCAATTGCTGCAATGGTTCAGGCACCTGTATTACATGTGAATGGAGATGATGCAGAGGCAGTGGTGAAAGCCGTGCAAATTGCAACAACCTACAGACAATTATTCAAGAACGATATTTTCATTGACATGGTTTGCTATAGAAAGCATGGACACAATGAAGGAGATGATCCAAAATATACGCAACCTCAATTATATAGTTTAATTGAAAAACATAAGAATCCTAGAGAAACTTATGCAGAATACCTTTTACAAAACGGAGAGGCAAGTGCGCAAGAATTAGCAAAGGAAATGGAAAAGAAATTCTGGTCCGATCTTCAAGCAAGATTAGATGAGGTGAAACAACATCCATTGCCTTATAAATACCAAGCGCCAGAATTGGCGTGGGAAGCAATGCGTAAAGCAACGAACGAAGATTTTATTAGTTCACCTGATACTTCAATTACTGCTGAAAAAGCGAAATCTATATTTGATGCTTTAATGAAATGGCCTGCTAGTTTTACGCCATTAAAAAAAGTAGATAAATTAATTCAAGAGAAAGTAAAATTATACGAGACAGAACAAAAGATAGATTGGGCGACCGGTGAATTAATGGCTTATGCTTCTTTATTAGCAGAAGGCAAAACGGTTCGTATGAGTGGACAGGATGTGAAGCGTGGTACATTTAGTCATCGTCATGCTGTTATAGTAGATGAAAATACCAACGAACAATTTAATCGCTTGAATCAGGTTGCAGAAGGACAAGAACCTTTTAGAATTTATAATTCATTATTGAGCGAGTACGGCGTTCTTGGATTTGAATACGGCTATGCATTAGCAAATGCTGATGCTTTAGTAGTGTGGGAAGCACAGTTTGGAGATTTCTCAAATGGTGCGCAAACAATCATCGACCAATTTATTGCAGCAGGTGAACAAAAATGGCAACGTCAAAATGGGGTGGTCATGTTATTACCTCATGGATACGAAGGCCAAGGTCCAGAACATAGTAGTGCAAGATTAGAGCGTTATTTACAATTGTGTGCAGAACACAATATGGTGATCACCAATGTAACCACTGCGGCGAATTTATTCCATGCATTAAGAAGACAACTAGCATGGTCATTCAGAAAACCAATGATTAACTTCTCGCCTAAAGCCAATTTAAGAAGCCCGGCCACATTTAGTCCGATGGCTGATTTAACAAAAGGCGGATTCAAAGAAGTAATTGATGATCCATTTGTTCAAAAAGTAGAAGATGTTAAAAAAGTATTGTTCTGCTCTGGTAAGATTTATTATGAAATGGCAGAGCGTCAAAAAACAGAACAAAGAACAGATATCGCTATTGTGCGTATAGAACAATTGTATCCATTGCCTGTTCAACAGATTACCGCATTGCACCAAAAATATGGTAAAGCAATTTGGTTCTGGGTACAAGAAGAACCGTTGAATATGGGTGCTGCTAGTTTCTTGCAAATGAATTTGAAGGCAATTAAATACGGTGTGATTAGTAGACAAGCAAGTGCTGCAACAGCAACTGGTTATGCTAAAGTGCACGCGAAAGAACAAAATGAAATAATAACAACTGCGTTTTCTATCTAAAATATTAAAACATGATTTCCATTAAAGTACCTACAGTAGGAGAATCTATCACAGAAGTAACTTTGTTAAAGTGGACTAAGCCAGAAGGCGCTTGGGTAGACCGTGACGAAGTCATTGCTGAGTTAGAAAGTGAAAAAGCAACTTTCGAAGTGAACGCTGAACAAGCGGGTACATTGCATCATAAAGCAACAGAAGGGGATAGTATTTTAATTGGAGCGATCTTAGCAGACATTGATGAGAAAGCGACTAAGCCAGCTGGTGAAGCGCCAAAGCCTGAAACTGCTGCAGCTCCAACCACTCCTACAGCTCCTTCAACACCTGCAGCTTCAACAGCTCCTGTAACGAGTGTACCAAATAATGTAAAAGCAACACCTGTTGCTGCTGCCATCATCGCAGACAAAAAAGTAGACACCAATCAAATTAAAGCGAGTGGTTTTGCTGGAAAGATTACTAAAGTAGATGTATTGGATGCATTAAATAATCCTGGCAAAATACAGTTTGCTGGACAAGACTTATTCTCTCGCAATGTGCGTCCAGAGAAAATGTCTAACCTAAGAAAAACAATTAGCCGTCGTTTAGTTGAGGCAAAAAATACCACTGCCATGTTAACTACTTTCAATGAAGTAGATATGACTGGCATTATGCAGATCAGAAAACAATACAAGGATAAGTTTAAAGAAGCACATGGTGTGAATTTAGGATTCATGAGTTTCTTTGCTAAAGCTTGTGCAATTGCTTTAACGGAGTGGCCTTCTGTGAATGCATTCATTGACGGAGATCAATTGTTATACCATGATTATGCAGACATTAGTATTGCTGTAAGTACACCAAGAGGCTTGACGGTTCCTGTAATCAGAAACGTTGAAAGCTTAAGTATGGCGGGTATCGAGAAAAAAGTAATCGAATTAGCAGGCAAAGCAAGAGATAGCAAGTTAACTGCAGAAGAATTAACTGGCGGTACTTTTACCATCACCAATGGAGGTGTATTTGGAAGTTTAATGAGTACCCCAATCATTAATATTCCTCAGTCTGCAATATTAGGTATGCATAAAATTCAAGATCGACCAATGGCGGTGAATGGTGAAGTTAAAATTTTACCAATGATGTACTTAGCATTAAGTTATGATCATAGAATTATTGATGGTCGTGAGAGTGTAGGCTTCTTAGTAAGAGTAAAAGAATTGTTAGAAAATCCTGCACTTTTATTAATTGCTAAAGATCCTGTAGCAAGTTTATTGGAATTATAATTCAAAGAAAAACGAATATCAGAAAGTCATGTTTTGCATGACTTTCTTTTTTATAGCATGACGCATCAAAATCAACACCAAGAAGTTGCTCAAAAATTAATTACTGCTTATCAAGGGCCGGAGCCTTTGGCTGCTTTCTTGAAAAAATATTTTGCTGCCAATAAAAAACACGGAAGCAAAGACCGCAAGAGTATCAGTGCTTTTTGCTATGCGCATTTTAGGGATATGCATGCAAATTTTCCTTTACAGGAAGCTATTTCAAAGGAAATAGATATCCCTACATTCATACATTCCCATACCATCCAGCCTTTATTATTTATTAGAATTAGACCTTGGCAAAAAGAAAAAGTGATAGCTGCATTACTTGCTGCGTCTATTGAATATAAACAGGTGCATGAGCATTGTTTTGCATTTTCAAATACGACTGCTTTGCAAAATGTATTGGCATTGAACAAAGAGGCGGTGATTCAGGATTTAAACTCGCAAGCAATTGCAGATTTATTGCAATTTGTTCCAACTAGTATGGAAACTCCCATTCAGGTTTGGGATGCATGCGCTGCAAGTGGTGGTAAAACTATTTTAATGTTTGATACCATGCAGAATATACGCATGCATGTATCGGATGTAAGAGAAAGTATTTTATTCAATGCAGACAAACGCTTGCAAGAAGCGGGAATTCGTCCAGCAAGTGTTCAAGTGATTGATTTAACCGAACCATTTGATATCAAGAAGCCTTTTGATTTTGTGTTTGCAGACTTACCTTGTTCTGGTTCTGGAACTTGGGGTAGGACGCCAGAACAAATTGCTTTTTTCAAACAGAAAGATTTAGATTACTATACCAATTTGCAATCAAAAATCATTGCTAATATTTTACCTACTGTAAAATTAAATGGGCATCTACTTCTTGCAACATGTTCTGTTTACGCAGCAGAGAATGAAGCGCATGTTAATGCAATATTAGCGCAAGGTGAATTTGAATTAATTAAGCAACAATATTTTATTGGCTATACCAAACAAGCAGACACCTTATTTGGTGCTATACTAAAACGCCGCTCTGTATAATGCCCCCGGCAACTACATCGTCTCCTTCATAAAACACTGCGCTTTGTCCGGGTGCAATACTCTTTACATTTTCGTAAAATCTTGCTTGAACTCCCATGTCGGTATGGGATAATGTACACAATGCACCAGTATCGTGGTACCTAATTTTTGCCATCAAGTCCATTGAAGTTGGAAGGTGATCGTATTTGATCCAATTCATTTTTGCAACCATCATATCGTTCTTATCTAAGTCTGATTCATCTCCAATCACTACAATATTTTTTTCAGGATCAATCGCTGTAACGTATACTGGATGGCCCATTGCTAGTTCCAAACCTTTTCTTTGACCAATGGTATAAAATGGATAGCCTTTATGTTTACCTAATCTTTTTCCTTTATTATCTACAAACCATCCGCCATTTACTTTTTCTTCTAATCCATCCACACGACGTTTTAAAAACCCTCTATAATCATTGTCAGGAACGAAACATATTTCATAGCTCTCGCTTTTTTTAGCCAGTTCTGGATAGCCCATATCAATGGCCATTTGTTTGATATCTTTTTTATGCATGCCACCTAGCGGAAGGATGGTACGCTTTAATAAGTCTTGATCCACACCCCATAAAACATAGCTTTGATCCTTGGTTTCATCCAATCCTTTTGAAATCACATAACGTCCATTATCGTGTTGACGTACTTTAGCGTAATGTCCTGTCGCAATAAATTCACAACCCAATGCATCTGCTCTTTTAAGTAAGGCGCGCCATTTAATATGTGTATTGCACATGACACATGGGTTGGGGGTTCTGCCAGCTAAATATTCTTCTACAAAATTTTCGATGACAAAGTCACCAAATTCTTCTCTGATATCTAATATGTAATGTGGGAATCCATTGTTCACTGCCGCCATTCTAGCGTCGTTGAATGAATCGATATTGCAACAGCCTGTTTCCTTGCCATTGGCATTACTGGTGGAATAATCCCATGTTTTCATGGTAATCCCAACTACTTCATATCCTTCGTTGTGTAAGAGAATTGCAGCGACTGTGCTATCTATTCCGCCGCTCATTGCGACAAGTACCTTTCCTTTTTTGCTCATATTTCGGTGGCCAGTTAAAAGTTGGCTTGGCACAAAAGTAATAAAAAATTACTACCTTCATTGTCTTAGAAAGTTAAAATATACAATATGATAAAGTTACAAGTCATCGGGAATTTAGGCAAGGACGCCGTGGTGAATAACGTAAATGGCAAGTCTGTCATCAATTTCAATGTAGCGCATACAGAAAAATACAAGGACGCGCAAGGGGTACAAAAAGACAGAACTACTTGGGTAGATTGTTCTTATTGGACAGATCGTACTGCTGTAGCACCTTATTTAAAGAAGGGCACACAAGTATATGTAGAAGGAACACCAGATGTAAGATCTTATACTACTGCAGATGGTCGTCAAGGTGCATCTTTGACATTAAGAATTGTATCGGTTCAATTATTAGGTGCGAAGCCTTCTGGCGGATCAGGTGGAGAACAATCCAACTATGGCGGTGAATCTAATCCTACTCAAAGCTATAATCCTGCACCAACAGCAGCTGATAGCAATGAAGCAATGGATGATTTGCCATTCTAATATTATTTAAGCTTTAGCTCAAAAGGTGTACTTGTCAGTACACCTTTTTTATTTGTAAATTTGTGCTATGGAATCAAATCATAATTATACATACCAACAATTAGCTGCATTTGCAGAGGCTGTTTTTTTAAAGATGGGCTGTACTGATACAGATGCAGCATTAGCGACTAAAGTATTATTATCAGCCGATTTAAGAGGCATTGATAGTCATGGTATTGCTAGGTTGGTAGGCTATGTTAGATTATGGGAAATTGGTAGGATCAATGCAACACCTAATATTAAGGTTGTTCATGAAACGCCTTCTACTGCTGTGATTGACGGCGACAGAGGTTTAGGTTTGATCGTTGCTCCAAGAGCTATGGAAATTGCCATGGAGAAAGCAAAACAAGTTGGGACAGGTTGGATCAGTGTAAAAAATAGCAATCATTTTGGTATTGCTGGTTACCATGCCATGATGGCTTTGGAACAGGAGATGATTGGTATTGCCATGACCAATGCAAGCGCATTAGTGGCACCGACCTATGCAGCAGAAAAATTATTAGGAACAAATCCTATAGCAGTGGCTATACCAGCCGGTGAGGAAGCGCCTTTTGTGGCTGATTTTGCAACAACCACTGCAGCAAATGGTAAATTAGAAATTGCACAAAGAAACAATACAACAATTCCATTTGGTTGGGCACAAGACGCAGAGGGCAATGCAACTCAGGACGCTAATATTTTAAAGAAAGGGGGAGCACTTTTGCCATTAGGATCGGAGAAAGAGCAGGGTAGTCATAAAGGATATGCATTAGGTTCTATTGTTGATATTTTCTCTGCTGTTTTAAGTGGTGCAAGTTTTGGTCCATGGGCACCTCCATTTCCTGCTTATGTTCCAATGCCAGAAAATATACCTGGAGAAGGGCTTGGTCATTTTATTGGTGCTATGCGTATTGATGCATTTAGACCAGCAGCAGATTTTAAATCAAACATGGATCTATGGCTGCATCGTTTTAGAAATGCAACTCCTGCATCAGGACATGAACAAGTTTATGTAGCAGGTGATATAGAACGTGCAATGGAAAAAGAACGCATGCAAAATGGCATTCCTTTGGTACAAACTGTACAAAATGATTTAATCGCATTGGCAGATAAAATGTCCTTGTCTTTTGAACGATAGTAATCAAACTTTCAATGAACACATTGGGTCATTAAAAAAGGGGACAGATTTTTTATCTGTCCCCTTTTTTATATATTTTTTTAGGTCTACTAAAATTAAAAAAATCAGTAAATTAAATAAATAGTAAAAAAATCTAACTAAGTATTATTTATATAGTTTTTAGTTCTACTAAAACTATATAAATAATAACGCGTCTCCATAAGAGAAGAAACGGTATTTATCTTTAATTGCTTTTTTATAAGCTTCCATCGCCAATTCATATCCTGCAAAAGCACAAGACATAATCAACAAACTTGTTTTTGGCAAGTGAAAATTGGTTACTAAGCTATCTGCAATATTGAAATTATAAGGAGGGTGGATAAAATGATTTGTCCATCCTTCTGCTGGCTTCAATAAACGTTGTGCAGTTACACTGCTTTCCATAGCACGCATTGCTGTAGTTCCAATAGAACAAACACGACGTCCATTTTCTTTTGCAGTATTTATAATTCTGCAAGCATCTTCGTCAATCTTAAAGTACTCGGCGTCCATTTTATGTTTGCTCAAATCTTCTACTTCAATTGGTCTGAAAGTGCTTAATCCAGTGTGTAATGTTACTTCTGCAAAACGAATACCTAGGATTTCAGAACGCTTAATTAATTCTTTGCTAAAGTGTAATCCTGCAGTTGGAGCAGCTACAGCACCTTCATGCTTTGCATACACAGTTTGGTATCTTTCTTTATCATCTTCATCAGGCTTACGCTTAATATATTTAGGTAATGGTGTCTCACCTAAAAATTCCAACATTTTTTTAAATCCTTCGTCATCACCTTCCCATAAAAAACGGATGGTACGACCACGGCTAGTCGTATTATCAATCACTTCTGCAACTAGTTCTTCGTTTTCACCAAAATACAATTTGTTACCAACACGAATTTTTCTTGCGGGATCAACAATGACATCCCATAAACGGTTAGGCTTATTTAATTCTCTTAACAAGAATACTTCGATTTTTGCACCTGTTTTTTCCTTACGACCATACATTCTGGCAGGGAATACTTTAGTGTTATTCACTACAAATACATCCTTGTCATCATAGTACTCCAATAAATCAGAGAAATTACGATTTTCCATGTGACCGTTTTTACGGTTCACCACCATCAGTCTACTGTCTTCTCTTCTTTTTGTGGGATACTGAGCAATCAGGTTTAGAGGTAGGTCATACCTAAATTGAGAAAGTTTCATTTGTGTCTATATTTTAAAATGATAGCCACATTAAGTTTACTACGGCCTTACGGGGCAGTTCGCTTCATGTTACGGCATGAAAATTATGGACGCAAATGTACAAAATCGCCGTAAATTTGCCAATATAAGATTTGCTCAAAAATTAGGCTATGAATCTAAAAGCTGTAATTTTGCCAAACAGCCGTTAGTTTTAGAGCTAATCGATTAAATATTAAGAAGCTATGCTGCATAAAAAATGGTGGAAACTATTGTCTTTTATCTTGCTTTTGTACACTTGTACCTATGGTTTTTTGGTGAAAGTGCCTAAGTTAGATGACCGTATGCAGGAGTCCATTCGTAATTTCTTTTTTCATGTGCCTATGTGGTTTGGCATGATGATTTTATTGTTTGTTTCTTTAGTGTATTCTATTAAATATTTAAGATCATCTAGCCTAGTGCATGATGTCTATGCACAAGCATATGCAGCGATGGGTTTAGTTTTTGGAGTCTTAGGCATCATTACAGGCGCATTATGGGCTAATTATCAGTGGGGTAGTCCATGGGTAGGCGACCCAAAGCAAAACGGTGCTGCAATCGCATTACTGATTTACTTTGCTTATTTTGTTTTAAGAGGAAGTTTAGTGGACGCAGAAAAAAAAGCAAGACTTTCTGCAGTATATAATATCTTTTCATTTTTTATGTTGTTTCCAACACTTTGGATTTTACCAAGATTAACAGAATCTTTACATCCTGGAGGACAAGGAAGTGATGGGAATCCTGGCATCAATGGTAAAGACATGTCAGCGAATATGCGCACTGTATTCTATCCAGCAGTGATTGGATGGACTTTATTAGGCGTTTGGATCACTACTTTGAAAATTCGTGTCCAAATGATACAATTAAAAAAAGAAGGCATCTTATAACCTACAATTATTAAATATATGTTAACCTTATTACAAGCACAACAAGCAGCAACACAAAGTATTATGTTGCAGAACGGAAAAATATTCTTAGTGATGTCCGTGGTTTGTATAGTGCTTATTGGCCTTTTTTTATATGTCACATCAATCGATAAAAAAATTAAACAACTAGAAAAATAGAAGTATATGTCAACAACATCAGAGTACAGTTTTTTTCAGAGTGTAGAAAAAAGTTTCGACAGAGCATCAAAGTATACTAATTGGGAAAGCGGACTATTAGAGCAAATTAAAGCTTGTAATAGTATTTATAGTATGCGTTTTCCAGTAAAAATGGATGATGGCAGAATTGAAGTGATTGAAGCATATAGAGTACAACACTCTCAGCATAAATCTCCTTGTAAAGGGGGTATTCGTTTTAGCATGGCAGTCAATCAAGACGAAGTGATGGCATTGGCCGCTTTGATGACTTACAAATGTGCTATTGTGAATGTGCCATTTGGAGGAGGTAAAGGGGGGATTAAAATTAACCCAAGAGCTTTGAGTGCATATGAATTAGAAAAAATCACAAGAAGGTATACTGCAGAATTAGTAAAGAAAAACTTTATCGGTCCTGGTATCGATGTGCCTGCTCCAGATTACGGAACAGGCGAGCGTGAAATGGCATGGATTGTAGATACTTATCAATCATTAAAACCAGGTGAAATTGATGCAGCTGGTTGTGTTACAGGAAAGCCAGTATCATTGGGTGGTGTGAGAGGACGTAAGGAAGCCACTGGATTGGGTGTTTTTTACGGTGTGAGAGAAGTATGTTTGATGGAAGATGTGATGAAGAAATTAGGATTAACTGTTGGTATTGAAAATAAGCGTGTGATTGTTCAAGGATTGGGCAATGTGGGTTATTTCTCTGCAAAGTTCTTCAGAACACATGGAGCCAAGGTGGTTGCTATCGCTGAATTTGAGGGTGCTATTTATTGTGCTGATGGTTTAGATGAGGAAGCTGTTTTCCAACACAGAAAAACAACAGGCAGCATCTTAAACTTCCCTGGAGCGACAAATATTGAAAAGAGTTCAGATGCATTGGAAATGGATTGTGATATTTTAATTCCAGCAGCTTTAGAAAATGTGATTGATAAAAATAATGCACCAAATATTAAAGCTAAAATTATTGGTGAAGCAGCTAATGGACCTTTAACACCAGAAGCGGATGATATTTTATCAAAGAAAGGAGTCTTAGTTATTCCAGATATGTACTTGAATGCGGGTGGTGTTACTGTATCTTATTTTGAGTGGTTAAAAAACTTAAGCCACGTAAGATATGGTCGTTTAGAAAAACGTTTTACAGAAAATGCCAATATCAATATCATCAATCAAATTGAAGAGTTGACAGGGAAAAAAGTAAGTCCTACCGAAAGAGCAGTGATTGCCCATGGCCCTGATGAAATTGATTTAGTGCATAGTGGATTGGAAGAAACGATGATCAATGCAACTAGAGAAATTATGGATATCTGGAATGCAAATCCATCTATACCAGATATGAGAACAGCGGCTTATGTTTGTGCAATTAATAAGGTTGGACATTCTTATACCGAATTAGGCATCTTCCCTTAATCTTTAAGGTTAGGGACAATATAATTGGGGAACTTTTGCAACATTTGCAGGTTCCCCATATTTATTTCTGCACCAATCGTTTGATGTCCATTAGATGCGATTAAATATTTTGCATCTAGCACTTGTTGGTATTGCAACAGTTGAAGAATTGTTTTTTCATCGAGGGATGTGTTTACTTCCTTACATTCAATAATCATCCATGGTGTTGTTCCATGATATACTAGGATATCAAATCTTTTATTGAGTGATCCCAATTGAATTGTTTTTTCAATTGCAATAAGTTCAATAGGGTATTTACAAACTTGAATCAGGTATTGTAATACATTTTGTCTAACCCATTCTTCTGGGGTCAGTGCCACCCATTTTTTTCTGCAGGGATCAAAGATTTGGTCTTTTCCACCAATTGATTGGACTTTAAAGTCATATGATGGGAAATCAACTAAAATCATGATTTGGAAAAAATAAGTTAATTTTATAAAGTAACAGATCAAAGATAAGCTTATGAAAACAAAAGAAGAAATTGTAGAAAACTGGTTACCTAGGTATACTGGAGCGAGTTTAGATCAATTTGGTAAATATATCCTTTTGACCAATTTTAGCAATTATGTGAAGATGTTCGCAGAAAAACATCAAGTAGAAATTATTGGTAAGGATCGTCCAATGCAATGCGCCACTGCAGAAGGGATCACGATTATTAATTTCGGTATGGGTAGTCCTGGTGCTGCTACTATCATGGATTTATTAACTGCAATACAACCCGAAGCAGTTTTGTTTTTAGGAAAATGCGGAGGCTTGAAGAAAAGGAATAAAGTAGGTGATTTAATTTTACCAATAGCGGCATTAAGAGGAGAGGGAACTTCCAATGATTACTTTCCACCAGAAGTGCCAGCATTACCAGCCTTTGCTTTACAAAAAGCAATTTCAACAACGATAAGAGATAATAATGTTGATTACTGGACTGGAACGGTATACACGACTAACAGAAGAGTATGGGAGCACGATGATGAATTTAAAGCCTACTTGACTAAGGTAAGGGCTTATGCCATTGATATGGAAACTGCAACTATTTTTACAGTAGGATTTTACAATAAGATTCCAACCGGCGCATTATTACTAGTAAGTGATTCTCCTATGGTGCCAGAGGGTGTAAAGACAGAAGCGAGTGATAGTAAAGTCACTGCTGAATTTGTAGATCGTCATTTGTCTATTGGGATTGAATCATTGAAGCAATTGATCAACGACGGTTTGACAGTGAGACATTTGCAATTCTAGGTCAACTTGGGATATGTTTAGTCTTTCCACAAAAATGGAAAAAGAATATATGCAAGTGCGATAATCATGATGTCAAATCCAACCAATAATCCAACAAGTTGAGGTAATCCATTTTGCACAATATCAGAGAAGGCAATATTCGCAATTTTCATCAATAATAATAATTGAGGAATAATTAACGGAAATCCTAAGATGGCCATGATGGCGGATGGCTGTTGTGCTTTTGCGGCGATAGCAGCTAAAAAGCTAAAAACCAAACTCAAACTTATTCCACCCAAGCAACTTATTCCAAAGAATAAAACAATATGTGTTAACGGATTCCCCAATAACACCATGAATAGCATCAAACTCAAAGCACTCATGATACACATGAGTAAACTATTGAAAATTAGTTTTGATAAAATAAAATTAACTGGGCTAACAATCGAATAAAAATAAAGCATTCTTCCTCTTCCTTCTTGTAAGAAACTTCTTGCCACAGCATTGATACAAATAAAAAGTAGGGTGATCCAATAAAGTCCATTCCATACTTTATCTTCTGGAAGACCCATGGTTAAGTAGATAACAAAAGTAGTAGAGGCTAAATAAATCAGGATGCCAAAAAAAGTATACTGCTGTCTCCATTCTAGCAGCAAATCTTTTTTAAGCAAAGTGGTCATATTTTTAAGCGATTCTTTCATTCGGTGTAGGCTTATTTTGCTGCACAGATTCTACATCTAGGCTCGTAATTATTCTTTTCACCCAATACAACCGTGCCTTCTTCGGCGCTAGTTCGGTATGATACATTTGCTAAATGGCCGCATTGTACACAAATGGCATGTAGTTTACTAATGAAATCAGCGATGGCTAAAAGTTGTGGCATTGGGCCAAATGGTTTACCTAAATAATCCATGTCTAAGCCAGCAGCAATCACACGTTTGCCTTGCATGATGAGTGTTTCACAAACAGCAATAATTTCATGATCAAAAAACTGTGCTTCGTCAATGCCCACCACATCAGCGTCACCAACATGTAATAAAATGTTTTTTGCGAAGTCAATTGGAATTGATGGAACAGCGTTTGCATCATGACTCACCACTTTCTCTTTATCATACCTGGTATCGGTTGCTGGTTTGTAAATGACTACCTTTAAGTTTGCTATTTGAGCTCTTTTAAGTCTTCTAATTAACTCTTCGGTCTTGCCGCTAAACATGCTGCCACAAACAACCTCAAGCCATCCTCTTTTTTCTTTTGAAAAGTTTTGTTCAATAAACATAGACAATAATGCAATTTCTTTTTCGTTCTTAAATAAATCCTTATTCTTTAATTCCTTCAAAAGTAGACATTCCTATGGAAAGAGTTGCCGCTTTGGTTGAAAAATTAACCACACAATTGGCCGAAAAGGCAGACAAAAGCCAATTAAAACAGACGGCCGTCCAATTGTTAGCAGCCTTATCAGAAACGGATCAATTTAACGATCTTCCAAACAATGTTTCTGTGATGATTCCAGGAGGTGAAGAAGTTGCTGAAGTTAGAATACCTAGTTTACCAAAATTAGAACCAGTAGAACCTACAGTGCCTGTAGTACCTATACTAACTGAGTCCCTTCCAAAGGAGATTAATGCCACCATTACAAATACAGAACTTCAAGAAAAATTAGCTTTAGAGCCCATTAAGGACTTGAGAGCAGGTATTGGAACCAATGATAAATTTCAATTTATAGCATCCCTCTTTGGAGGTGATGAAAAAGCATTTGAACAAGCAATTAAAACCATCAATGGGTTTAAAATTTATGCAGAAGCTCAATTTTGGATTAAATCTAATTTAAGGGAACAAAATAATTGGGACGATACAGAAGAAGTTGTTAAAGCATTTGACCTGTTGGTAAAACGTAGATTTGCTTAATAGATTCAATTGTTTTTTGGGTAGCACCTGCATGTTCTTGCACATACTTTAAAGCAGCATCTCCAGTAGCATTATAAAAATTAGCATTGCTTAACAGTTTATGGATTGTTCCATTTAAAGTGCTAGCATCCTCTATTTGAATACCGCCATGGACCTTGCGAAGTCCAATTGCTTCTTGGTATTTTGAATCATTTGGTCCCCAAACTACAGGCTTACCAAATACTGCGGCTTCAAGTACATTATGGATACCATCTTTCGTAAAACCTCCGCCAATATAAGCGATGTGGGCATACTGATATAATTGACTCAATAAACCAATTTGGTCAACAATCAAGACTATTGGCTTTTCCATTGAATTAGATTGGGCCAACCATTCAGACAAACAAATCGAATTTTTAAAATAAGATCTACAAGATTTGATAGATGCTTCATCAACATTGTGCGGTACAATGATCCAATTACATTGCTCTAATTGATCACATTCTTCCGAAACAGATCCAATGATTTTATGGTCATCTTCCCAGGTACTTCCTGCAACAATAATTTTACCATCTGCTAATTTTGATAACCAATCAATAGAACTTTTTGCTGAAGCAATATCCAGTACACGATCAAAACGGGTATCGCCACTCACATGCAAATGTGTATCCTTTAAAAGGGGTGCAATTAAATTTTTTGAATGGACATCTTGTGCAAATATGCCAGTGAATAATTGCAACATACTACGATAAAATCCGCCGTAGAATTTAAAAAATATTTGATCTGGTCTAAAAATTGCAGCAGCTAAAAAAGTAGGAATTTTATGGAGTGCTGCAAGCTTTAAATAATAATACCAAAATTCATATTTGATAAATACAATACATTTTGGTTGCACCATTTCCATCCACTTAGTTGCAGCAGATGGACTATCCAACGGCAGATAAGAAACAAAGTCTACATCGGGGTGATTTTTTCGGTGTAAGTAGCCTGATGGTGAAAAAAAGGTCACCCAAATTTGATGTGTAGGATAGGTTTTTTTTAAGCCAGTTATGATGGGGAAGCCTTGTTCAAATTCACCATATGATGCACAGTGCACCCAAATGATGGGCCCCTTAATTTGACTAGTTAAAATGCTTATTTCATCCCAAACCTTTCGTTGTCCCTCCACCCAATACTTAGCCTTCTCATTAAATGGACTAATGAGCTTTGCCAGTATTGGATAAAACAATAAAAACAGACGATATAGTATCATAAAAATGGGCTATTGCAAAGATGGGATACAATGGGGGTATTTCCACCTTTTTGGCCATTTTATTGTAATTTTGGCAAAATTCATTGGATGCGAAAAATACAAATGGTTGATACAAAAAATCAGTATCTAGCCATCAAAGAAGAGGTTGACCAGGCCATACAAAACGTATTGGATTCTGCTGCATATATTAATGGCAAAGCCGTACAAGATTTTTCAAAAAATTTAGGGGAATATTTAGGGGTACAACATGTGGTGCCATGTGCTAATGGAACAGATGCGCTACAAATTGCGATGATGGCATTGGACTTGCAACCAGGTGACGAAGTTATCACGCCTTCATTTACTTATATCGCTACCACAGAAGTAGTGGCTTTATTAAAGTTAACCCCTGTTTTTGTAGATGTTGACCCTGTGACTTATTGTATGGATATTGAAAGCTTAAAAAAAGCGATCACACCAAAAACAAAAGCGATTGTACCGGTACATTTATATGGACATGCGGCACCAATGGAGGAAATTTTGGAAATTGCAAAGCAGCATAATTTATATGTGATCGAAGACAATGCACAAGCGATAGGAGCAGACTATACTTTCTCTGACGGCACTGTTAAAAAAACAGGTACCATGGGACATATTGGCGCCACTTCCTTTTATCCTAGTAAAAACTTAGGCGCATTTGGAGACGGAGGTGCTATTTTTTCTAATGATAAAATCTTAGCGGATAAAATGGCAATGATCGCCAATCATGGACAATCTGCACGTTATTATCATGATGTAGTTGGATGTAATTCAAGATTGGATTCTATTCAAGCAGCTATTTTAAATATTAAACTAGCAAAATTAGATACATACAATAAAGCTAGACAAGCTGTTGCAGCTTATTATACGCAAGCTTTTGCTGGCATTGATGCGATTGTAACACCAGCTATTGCAAATTATAGTACACATGTGTTTCATCAATATACGATTCAGTTGAAAGGTGTTGACAGAGAAAAATTCATTGCACATTTAGCTGCCAAAGAAATTCCTTGTATGATTTATTATCCTGTACCGGGACATTTGCAAAAAATGTTTGCATCTGATCAACATCATCAATGGGATTTAAAAGTAACAGATCAATTAACGCCATGCGTTTGTTCTTTACCAATTCACACAGAAATGGACGAAACGCAATTAAAATATATTATAGAAGGGGTTCAATCTTTTTTTAATTAAAAGTGCTAAAATAATTATCAATGAAAATAGCAGTTGTAGGCACAGGATACGTAGGATTGGTAACTGGAACTTGTTTTGCAGAGACAGGTAACAAAGTGACTTGCGTGGATATTGATAAGTCGAAGGTTGATAAATTAAGCGGAGGTCAAATCACCATTTACGAACCAGGATTAGAGAAAATATTTTTAAGAAATATCAAAGAGGAGCGTTTAAAATTCACTACACAGTTAGAAGAAGCGGTGGAGGATGCGGAGATTATTTTTTTAGCCTTACCAACGCCTCCGGGAGCGGATGGAAGTGCGGATTTAAAATATGTATTGGGTGTAGCGGATCATTTAGGAAAGATTTTAAAAGGCTATAAGGTAATCGTGAATAAGAGCACGGTACCAGTGGGTACTGCAGATAAAGTAAGTGCAGCAATTGCACAAAACTATAAAGGTGAATATGATGTAGTAAGCAACCCTGAGTTTTTAAGAGAGGGTGTGGCGGTGGATGATTTCATGAAGCCAGACAGAGTGGTGGTGGGTACAAAATCGGACAGAGCTAAGAAATTAATGAGTGATTTATATGCGCCATTTGTAAGACAGGGTAATCCTGTGATCTTTATGGATGAGCGAAGTTCGGAGTTAACAAAGTATGCAGCTAATAGTTTTCTTGCGACAAAAATCTCCT
>JACCDV010594311.1_pt1 | contig 26827 bp, 23 predicted proteins | sample 7446131 | NCBI WGS metagenome assembly JACCDV01 (sample SAMN15323448, study PRJNA562643) | freshwater metagenome | isolation source: river surface water | place: USA:Blue River Watershed | collected 2017-08-17 | reverse complement strand
GTTTTTGTCGGGGATCCAGTAGAGGGGGCATATGAAATTTTTAGTTCCACTATCAAAACAAGCCTTAGAACGCGGCCTATTACCCGACGCCACCATCCGCTGGGGCATGCGTCAGCTCTTAGCGCAAAAGCTAGCGGATGAAGCCAAAGACGGCATTGAATTTGGTTATGCTCGTTTAATGAAACTGGTGCACCATATGCAATCAGCGCCAATTGCCGTCAATACCAAGGAAGCTAATGAGCAACACTATGAATTGCCTACTGCCTTCTTTCAATATTGCTTAGGCAAGAACTTAAAGTATAGCTCATGTTATTTCCGTAACGGCAATGAAACCTTGACCCAAGCTGAAGAAGATATGTTAGCCATTACCTGCGAACGTGCGGATTTAGCTGACGGCCAGCATATCCTAGAGCTTGGCTGTGGGTGGGGGAGCTTATCTTTATTTATGGCGGCTCGATATCCGAATGCGAAGATTACGGGTGTTTCAAATTCCAAGACCCAAAAAGCTTTTATTGATGATATGGCTCAACACCGCGGGATAAAAAATTTGACCATCATCACCTGCGACATGAATGAATTTACAACTCACGAGCGCTTTGACCGAGCGGTGTCGGTTGAAATGTTTGAACATATGCGTAATTGGAAAGCGCTGTTGGCCAAGGTTGCGTCCTTCCTTAAAGCAGATGGTAAATTATTCATCCATATCTTTACCCACCGTGAATATGGCTATCTTTATGATGCGCAGGATGAGAGTGATTTTATCGGCCGCTACTTTTTTACCGGCGGCATTATGCCGTCCGATCACTTAATGCTTTATTTTCAAGACGACCTAAAGCTAGAAGAACATTGGCGCGTTAATGGCGCCCATTACGGCAAAACTGCTGAGTGGTGGCTCAAGAACATGGATGCGCATAAAGAAGATATCATGCCTATTCTAAAAAATACCTATGGCGTTAAGGATGCGGTAAAATGGTGGAATTACTGGCGCGTCTTCTATATGTCCTGCGCCGAGCTGTGGAACTATAATCAAGGCAATGAGTGGATGGTTAGTCACTACCTTTTTCGTAAAAGATAAGGTGCTATGTTGGAATCTATCAATGATTACAAAATAACAGATCAGCTGCTCTCCTCGGTGGTTCGTTTTTCACAAGACTCGATTATTATTACAACCAAAGATCTTGATGCGCCAGGGCCGTATATTATTTATGTAAACCCGGGATTTTCGCGCATGACAGGATATGCGCCTGAAGAAGTGATTGGGAAGTCTCCAAGAATTCTTCAAGGGGCAAAGACTGACCCTGCAACTCTTAGGTGCATTAGGTCTTCGTTGAGTGCGGGTGAGGTTTTCTTTGGGCAGGCGATTAATTATCGCAAGGATGGTTCTGAGTTTTGGAACGAATGGCATATTGAGCCAATTAAGGATGCGGTTGGAAATGTGGAATGTTATATGGCGATTCAGCGCGATATAACTAAGAGAAAAGAGGCTGAGCAGGAGATTGAAAATAAGAACATTGCTTTAAAAGAAATCATCGCGCAGGTTGAGATTGAAAAAAAAGGCGTTAAAGAAGATGTGTTGTTAAATGTGGAAGAAATTATTTTGCCAGCATTAAAGAAATTGCGAAGGAAGGGAACCTTGCTGGATAAAAAATATATTGATGTGCTTGAGGGGAACATTAAGAATCTAACCGCTTCATTTGGCAGGCTTGTGTCGCAGAAGAAATATAAACTCTCTCCGCGGGAAGTGGAGATTGCCAACCTTATTAAGAGTGGGGTGTCGAGTAAAGAAATTTGTTCCCTTCTTAGTATTTCATTTAAGACTGTTGAAACTCATCGCAATAAGATCCGCAAAAAACTTGATATCTTAAATAAAGATATCAACCTAACCACTTATCTACAAGCACTTTAAGTAATAATATCTACTTTTATCATCATGTATAAATATATACATGATATATAGGTTAAAGACGGTCGTTGACCGCTTGATTACTTGTGTTATTCTTTCAATAGGAATTAACAAGGGGGTTTAGATGAACAAGCAACGACATCAAATATTTTTACATCCAAGGACAGCTGCCTTTATTTTGATCTTTTCATTCTTTTCAGTTAATGCCTTTGCGCTTGAGATTGCTGGGGTTAGATTTAATGAAAGCTATCTTGATCAAGGCGTGAAGATGTCGCTTCAGGGAGCGGGATTGAAAACCATGTTTCTTTTTAAAGCTTTTGCTGCTGGATTTTATAAGGCACAAGGCGATGATTCGGATCTATTGGGCAATTATCCTAAAAGAATTGAAGCAGAATATTTTGTCAATATCCCTGGGGAGAAGCTTAATAATTTTACGATTGAAACAATGAGAAAAAATGTAACTGAAGATGAGTGGGAATTCTTAAAGACAGAGATTAAACAGATGGGGGAATATTTTGTGGATCTTAAGGCCGGAGATAGATTTTCGTTAACGTATATTCCTGCCATAGGCACACAATTTTCCCATAACGGTAATTTAGTCGGGACTATCAAAGGCATTGAATTTGCCAAGGCTCTTTTTTCAGTATGGATTGGAGAGAATCCTTTTGACGATCGTTTAAAAGAACAGGTGCTTGGTAAAAATAAGGCTGTATAAGATTAAGAAGGCTCTAGAATACAAAGGGCATGAATGAAATTTCATTTGTTCTAAGGTAAGGCAGTGTTGGCTATGTGTAAATCGCTAATAAGAAGATTAACGATGTTATTATCTGTGATTGGGATGAGTTTGATTAGCTCATCTGTTAATGCAGGGGGCGTTACTTTTGGTCCAATGGAAACAAAGATTAAAGCCTCTATTAAATACTCAGTGATTGGTCGATACAATGCGCAATTTAATGATTTTAAGGGAAGCGTTGAAGTTGATGAAGCTAGTCGTCAGGTCAAATCTGTTTTGTTGGAAATCAAAACAGCAACAATTGAATCTGATTGCAAGTGGTGTGATCGCATTGTCCGTTCAGATCAGCTTCTAGCGGTTAATAAATACCCAAGGATTGTTTTCAAGAGCAATGAGATTATTAGGGAAGCGTCGGGTTACACGGTTAAAGGTGTTTTAGATTTCCATGGGGTCAAAAAGGAGTTAAGTCTTCCTTTTCAAGCCGTAATAACTGCAACGGATTTGGATATTAAGGGGGTATGGGTGATTCAACGAAAGGATTTCAATATTACATGGAATAAGCTCTTGGATCAAGGTGGTGTGTTGGTTGGTAATCATATAACGGTGGATTGGGGAATTAAGGCTAACCTAAAATAAAGAGGTGTATATGCAAAGAATAGGGATTTTGATTGTGGTGATGAGCATGTTATTAATTTCTGGGGCGCGCGCGGATCAAGGCCCTGGTAATAAGCTATATCGAGGAGTTGTCAATATTGTCACCGCTCCCCTTGAAGTTCCTAAACAGGCAAGGGCTTATTGGATTAAGGGAGCGCAAAAAACATCGCATATTCTTGTATGGATTGGATCAGGGGCGGTATGGGGCGTTATTCAAGGCATTAAAAGAGTTGGGTCTGGTGTTTGGGATGTGGTGACCTTTCCGTTGGATCAGCCAGCACCTTTACTAAAACCAGACTATGTGTTTGATCAGTGGCCCAGAAATCCAGAAAGTGGCAGATAATGAACAATCAACAAATACGAGATAAGAAGATTATTGTACTTGGGGCTACTGGTTATGTAGGAGGCCGGCTGGTTATTAAATTGCTCGATGAAGGATATCAAGTTAGGGCCACCGGTCGATCCAAGGATAAATTAAAAAGCAGGTTCTGGGCTAATCATCCTCATGTTGAGCTTTGCTCGGTCGATATTCATGATCCGGATTCACTACGTAAGGCGCTTAAAGGCATTGACATTGCCTATTACTTAGTTCATTCCATGAATCCCCAGACTGCTGATTTTGAGACATCTGACCGAATGGCAGCTAATAATATGGTGCGCATTGCCAAGGAGTGTGATGTTAAACGAATTATTTATTTAAGTGGTCTGGGTGAACGGGGGCGTGATTTAAGCCAACACCTTAAATCTCGTCAGGAAGTTGCCGAAATTCTTAAATCCGGACCGGTTCCGGTGACTGTTTTTAGGGCGGCGATGATTATTGGGTCAGGCAGTGCCTCTTTTGAAATCCTGCGTTATCTGGTGGAGCGATTACCGATTATGATAACTCCCCGATGGGTAAGTACGCCTAATCAACCGATAGCTATTCGCAATGTACTTGAATATTTAAGCCGTTGTTTAGAAAAAGAGGAAACAAAGGGTGAGACTTTTGATATTGGCGGTAAAGAAGTGGTTTCTTATCTACAATTAATGAGGATATATGCAGAAGAATCCGGTTTGCCTAAACGATTGATTATTCCAGTCCCCGTCTTAACGCCACATTTGAGCTCTTTGTGGATTCATTTAGTAACGCCTGTACCAAGTTATATTGCAAGGCCTTTAGCTGAGGGGTTAAGGAATCCTGTGGTGTGTAAAGATGAGCGTATCAAAGCAATTATTCCACAAGAGCTCTTAGACTGTAGAGCAGCGATAAAGTCGGCGATTATGCGCATTCATAATAATGATGTGCAGACCTCATGGGTGGATGCCGGTAAGATTCCAGAAGATGCCTTAGCCCAAGAAGGAGATCCGGCATGGGCCGGAGGAACCATTCTTGAGGATCGTCGGCAAATAATAATCCCAGTTTCTAAAGAAAAGATTTGGAGCGTTGTTTCGCGTATCGGCGGAGAACAAGGTTGGTATCATGGAACTTGGGCTTGGGTTTTGCGTGGATTTATAGATCGTTTGGTTGGTGGTGTAGGTTTGGGGCGGGGCAGAAGAGATGCTCAAACAATTCTTCCTGGCGATGCCCTTGATTTCTGGCGTGTGACCAGTGTTCAAGTCAATGAACATTTGTCCTTAGCTGCAGAAATGAAATTACCGGGTTTTGCATCTTTAGATTTTAAAATTAAAGAAATTGATGTTAATTGCTGTGAGCTAATTCAGCATGCTCAATTTCAACCCAAAGGATTAGGGGGTATTGTTTATTGGTATATGCTTATTCCTATTCATGAATATATTTTTGGTGGCATGATCAAGAAAATTGCCGCTTTGTCGAAAGCAAGATAAAGGAGATGTGATGCATAAAAATAAAGATGATGAAAAGAAGTTTGAAAAGGAAGAGGCCAGCCGTCAGATTCCCGACAAGTTGTTTGAGTTAGCCATGGCCTGTTCTTTTGACGCTTTTATGATTACGACAACAGAAAAAGGGTTTCCCATTGTTTATATTAACAAGGCATTTACGCAGATCACCGGTTATGCGCAGCATGAATGTGTGGGGCGAAGCCCGTCGTTCTTGCAGGGGCCTAAAACTGATCAGGCGGTTCTTAAGCGGCTTAGTGAGAATTTGCGTTGTGGAACACCTTTTCATGGAGAGGCGATTAATTACCGTAAGGATGGGAGTGAATTTATCATGGAGTGGAAGGTGATAGGTTACACCAACGAGGAAGGTCATATCAGTCACTATATTGCTATTCAAAAGGATGTCACCCAACTGCGTGCATTATCTTTAAAAGCGAAATGAGCATGTATGCCTAGATTAGGCCTGTGTTGTTTATTTTTAGAAGAGCCAATTAAATTTACGACCACCACCGCGACTTCATTAATGAAGCTCTCCAAGAGGGATGCTTTATTAAAGGCGTCCATGCTTTGCATGAAGAATGCTCAATCACTTCAAGCGGCATTGATCTATTGTGGTGCCAATCATATTGGTTGTTATCGGGTTGGCAGCCAGATTCTTCCTATAAAAACACATCCTCAGGTGGGTTATGATGTGGGTGATTTGCCTGATGGGGGCGAAATTATTAAAGCTTTTGAAAAGTGTAAGGCAATTGCTAAGAGATTTTCGTTAAGGGTGGTTTTTCACCCAGATCAATTCATCTTATTAAGTTCTCCCAATGATGAGGTAACCAAGCGTTCAATTGCTGATTTAGATTATCATGCCGAAGTCAGTGAATGGATAGGTGCTGATGTTATTAATATTCATGGCGGAGGGGCGTATGGAAATAAACAGGAAGCGTTGGAGAGGGTTGCACAAAATCTAAAACGTTTATCTAAAGCAGTGCGGAGTCGATTGACCTTTGAAAATGATGATAAGACTTATACCCCCGAAGATTTATTCCCTTTGTGTCTACAGGAAGGGATCCCTTTGGTGTATGATGTTCATCACCATCGATGTAATCCAGACGGGTTGTCAATTGACAAAGCAACTCAAAGGGCGTTAACAACCTGGGGGGGGCGAGAGCCGCTTTTTCATATCTCCAGCCCTAAAGAGGGATGGCAGGGGGCAAACACTAATCAACATCATGATTATATCGATATAAAAGATTTTCCTGAATGTTGGAAAGGGCTTAATGTGACAATTGAAGTAGAAGCAAAGGCCAAGGAGTTAGCCGTTAAGAAACTTTATAAACAGTTGGGTTAAATTGATTAATGCAGGAGTGCATGATGAAAAGGTTATTAGTGCTATTAATGGTGGTTTTAACGACGGGCTGCGCAAGCACCTTGCCTCGCCTAAAGACAGTTGAGCAGTTAGACATTAAACGTTATATGGGCCCATGGTATGTTATTGCTTGTATCCCAACCTTTATTGAAACGCAAGCGTACAATGCTATTGAAGAATATCGTCTTCTTCCTGATGGCAGCATTGATACTGTTTTTACTTTTAACAAGGGCAGTTTTGATGGGCCCAAGAAGCGCTATAACCCGCGTGGTTTTATTGTAGACAAGGTTAATAATTCAACATGGGGGATGCAGTTTATTCGGCCTTTTAAGGCAGAATTCCTGATTACCTACCTAAGTCCAGATTATAATCAAACCATCATTGCCCGAAATAAACGGGATTATTTCTGGATACAGGCACGCACGCCACAAATTCCTGAGGTTGAATATCAACGTTTGCTGAGTATGCTCTCAGCGCAAGGGTATGACATCACCAAGGTGCGTAAGGTGCCTCAGCGTTGGAACGAGAAAAGCAGTGGTTTATAAAATATTTTCTAGGATAACTTGGGCAATTAGTTGCCAATTGTCAATAATCCGATATAATCTCAACTATTATGCTTAAGCTTGCCATTATAGGGACGGGGATTTCGGCTTTAAGCGCGGGGTATTTCCTGCGCGATAAGTTTGATATTACCTTCTACGAAAAAGAAAATTATGCCGGCGGGCATACCAATACCTTGACCATTGATGAGGATGGTTCGCCCATCTACATTGATTCCGCCTTCATGGTCTATAATGAGACCACCTATCCCCTCTTGATGCGTTTATTTAAAGAGCTGGGGGTAGAGTCAAAGCCGACCTCGATGTCTTTTTCCGTTCAGCACCTCCCTTCAAGATTAGAATATTGCGGCACGGGTTTAAACGGGCTCTTTGCCCAGCGCCGTAATTTATTCAATTACGGCTATATTAAGATGCTTTTGGAAATTGAGCGTTTTAATAAGGAATCCGGCGAGGTTTTGGATAATCCTGATTATGCGGCCTATAGTTTGTCGTGGTATATCCGCGAAAAGGGGTATAGCGATGATTTTCTCTATAAGTTTTTAATCCCCATGAGCTCCGCGGTATGGTCAACCCCACCCGATGAGATGCTGGATTTTCCAGCGGCCACCTTGGTGCGCTTCTTCCGTAATCATTGCTTCTTAAATCTAGGAGGGCAATTGCAGTGGCGCACCTGTGTGGGGGGAAGCCGCAATTATCGGGATAAGATTTTGAGTTTATTCCCTAATAAGGTGTGGATTAACCGGGGTGCGGTTAAGATTAGCCGGCAACCGGATAAGGCCTTGATTACGGACAGCACTGGTCAAACGATAGGTTATGATAAGGTGATTATTGCCTGTCATGCAGATGAAGCGTTGGATTTATTGGAAGATGCAACAGATTTAGAGCAGTCGCTGTTGCGGCCTTTTAAGTATGGTTTAAATAAGGGAACCTTGCATACAGATGAATCAGTCATGCCTAGGTTAAAATCTGTTTGGTCGTCTTGGAATTACCGCATTGAAGAAGTAGGAGGCAATTTAGCAACCAGTACTATTTACTGGATGAATAGCCTGCAGGGTGTGTCTCAAAAGAAGAATTATTTTATTTCCATTAATGATCCAGGTAAGGTTGACCCAAAGAAAATCCTATGGGAAAAGAATTACGCGCATCCGCTCTATACGGTGGAAGGCCAGAAAGCCCAGCCGCATTTGCCAAAACTTAATGAGAATGGCGTGACGTATTTTGCTGGGGCGTATTTCCGCTATGGTTTTCATGAGGATGGCCTGATGTCAGGATTGGATGCGGCGCGGGCTGTTGCGGACGGGGAGGTATGGCCTTAAATGGAATCCTGCCTCTATAAGATTAGCATCCTGCACGATCGGCATAGTCCCAAGCGCTACCGTTTTGTGCATGATGTTTTTATGTTTTATATCGACCTAGATGAATTACCTCAGTTAAGTAAGGCATCAGCGCTATTAGGCTATAATCAGGCGAGGATTTATAATTTCTGCGACGATGACCATGTCAATCTAGGATTTCAAGCGATTAAGGATAATATTCGAAGCTATTTAAAGCGCCAGGGGGTGGAGTCGCAAGTTGTGAAGATAAAATTATTGACCAATGTGCGCAGCTTTGGGTATATTTTTAATCCGGTAAGTTTTTATTATTGCTTTGATGCGCAAAGCAAACCAGTTTGTGTGGTGGTCGAAATAGGGAACACCTTTGGTGAGTTAAAATATTTCTTCTTAGGATCGGATAAACGCCAGGAAGAATCTTTCCAGGACGCACAGGTTAAATATTATTATATTTCACCCTTTACCGATCTGGATGATACGCTCGAATATAATATCCATGTGCCTGATGAGCGTTTATTTATTGGCATTGATGTGGCGCGTAAGGGGCAGAAGTATCTTTATACGTCGATGAAGGGGCAGCGGCGGTCGTTGACAACCAGTAATTTATTGTGGTACAGCTTAATTTATCCTTTTGTGACCTTAAAGGTGATATTCTTAATCCATTGGCATGCGGCGGTCTTGCATTTCTTAAAGAAAATCAAGCATCACCCTAAGGAAGAAAGCCCAGATTTACAGCGGGAGGTTTATCGTGAGTGGGTTCCAAAATAAAATGACGCTTTGTGAAAAGATTATTGACGGTGTTTTTAAGCCCCTGCGTTTAGGGCAATTGACCATGATTTGGCCGGATGGCACGGTGCGTCATTATGGGCAAGAGCCGGACGGGATTACCGCTGAGATTCATATCCGTCACCATGATTTCTTTAGGAAATGCGTATTGTACGGCGATGTTGGTTTCGGTGAAGGTTATGTCGATGGGGATTGGGATACGCCGGATTTAACAGCAGTTATTGAGTGGATGATTTTGAATGTGGAGCATCATCCTACGTTAATGGCCGATGCACCGCGTAATACCCAAGTCAATTGGTTTAGGATTTTCAATACCCTCGCGCATCAGTTGCGGGATAATTCTTTAGTGGGAAGCCGTAAAAACATTTCTGCGCATTACGATTTGGGGAATGAATTTTTTAAGACCTTTCTTGATTCATCCATGGCCTATTCGTCAGCCTATTTTACCGATGATAAGCAAACCCTTCATCAGGGGCAGGTGGCTAAGTTTGATGGGTGGTGCCGTAAGTTAAGGCTCAAGCCAACGGATCATGTCTTGGAAATTGGCTGTGGCTGGGGTGGTTTTGCCTTGCATGCGGCGCGTCATTATGGCTGCAGGGTAACGGGCATTACTATTTCAAAAGAACAGTATACCCATTGTAAGGAATTGATTGAGAAAGAGGGTTTGAGTGATAAAATAGATATACAGTTTGTGGATTACCGCCATTTGGAGGGTAAATTTGATAAGATTATTTCGATTGAGATGATCGAGGCGGTGGGGCATAAATTCTTACCCGTGTATTTTAAACAAATTCACCACTTGTTAAAGCGTGATGGAGTGGTGGGATTGCAGATGATTTTATGCCCTGACCATCGGTATAAGAGTTTTCGCACTAACGTGGATTTTATTCAGAAGCATATTTTTCCAGGTAGTCTTTTGCCCTGCCTGCACGAGATTCAGCGGGCAATTGCCAAGACGGGTATCTTGTGTTTGTTTGATTATGAGGATATTTCGTTTTCCTACGCACGCACGTTGAAGTTATGGCGGGAAGAATTTAACCGTAATAAAGCGCAAGTTACGGCCATTGGTTTTGATGAGGCCTTTATCCGCAAATGGAATTATTATTTGTCTTATTGTGAAGCCGCTTTTGCCCAGCGTAATATTTCCGTCGTGCAAGCGGTGTTGACACGGCCCAATAATTATTTATTAGTTTAAGGAGAAAGTATGCAGCAAGATGTTACCGTTGGTTCACTGGTTCAAAGCATTACCAATTTTGCAGCTGAAAATTTAGTCCGCTTCTCATTCCAGTTCCTAGGGGCCTTATGCATTTTGTTAGTGGCTTGGGCGTTGTCGCGTTTTGTTGTCAATCTGGTGCGGCGCGCGCTGGCAGATAAGAAGCTGGATATTACCATTGAAAAATTCATCCTGCAAACAGTACGCATTATTATCCTGGCCATGGGCATTCTTTTTGCGCTTTCTGCCCTTGGCGTGCAAATTGCTCCGTTAATTGCAGGTTTGTCGGTGGCAGGTGTTGGTATTGGTTTAGCCTTGCAAGGACCTCTGTCAAACTATGCCGCTGGTGCAACACTTGTTTTTACCAAACCCTTTAAGGTAGGCGATATTATCGAGGTGGGAGGTTACCAAGGAGAGGTCTTGGATATCACCTTGCCGCGTACCGAGATGGCGGGAATTGACGGCAGTAAGATTGTTATTCCTAATAAGCATATTATTGGTGAAGTGATCAAGAATTTTGCAGAATACCGTAAACTGGAGATTAATGTTGGGGTTTCATACGACAGTGATGTGAAGAAGGCGCTTGGTATTATTGAGCATATTATTAAGACGGAGAAGCATATCCCTAACGCTGAATTATATAAGCTTGGTATTAAGGAATTTGCGGATTCATCGATTAATCTGCAAGCCTTTGTGTGGGTGCCGCAAGCTAAGTATGTGGATGTTAAGTTTGATATCAATAACCAAATCCTAGATCAGTTCCGCGCCCAAGGTATAAGCATTCCCTACCCACAGCGCGATGTGCATATTTATCAAAAATAATCATCAATCAAGGAGGACGTATGGGAGATCAATGCTGTTCTACAGAGAATAAAGGTGAAGGTAAGGGTTGCTGCGGCACCAAGAAGTTGATTGTCATGGTTTTAATTGCTGGGCTATGTTTTGCAGCGGGAATGTTATTTGCTAAATCCAACTGCAATATGAGCAGCAAGGTGTGTCCGATGAGCAGCGCACCAGTAGCAAAGTAATTAGTATTGTTGTAATTAAGGTGCGATAAGATCACAAGTAAAGGCGGCATGGTAAATATTGTGAATGCCTAGCATCTCTAGGCTGAACAATGTTTACCATGCCGCCTTTTCACGTATGAGATAGATTTATTGTTGAGGGGATATTTTTTATTGGCATAATCTTTGCCTAGCGGGTATAATTCAAAAACTTTTTAATTAATCAACGAAAGGCGATTTATGGTCAAGCAAGTGATTTCATTTCATTATACCCTGACAGATAAGGATGGTAAAACCATTGATGCCTCTCAAGCAGGGCATCCGTTGATATTTATGACAGGTGTAGGGCAGATTATCCCGGGCTTAGAAGTTATTTTGGCTGCGATGGAAAAAGCCGATAAGAAGACTGTCACCGTGCCGGCAAAAGAAGCGTATGGCGAATACAACAGCCAATTGGTTTATAAAGTAGACCGTTCGAAATTACCGACACCTGATATCAAGGTGGGCGATATGTTTGAAGTGGGGGAAGGTGAGAAATTTTTTCCTGTGAGTGTTATTGAAATTGAGGGCGATCAAATCACCTTGGATGGCAATCACCCCTTAGCTGGCCAAGCGTTGACCTTTGCGGTTGAGATTGCTGACAAGCGTATTGCAACGCCTGAAGAAGTGGTGCATGGTCATGTGCATGGTGCCGGTGGATGTCATCATTAATTATGAATAAATTACGGTTGATTATTTATTTCTTAATGGGCTGGTATCTTTTAATGGTAACAGTCCATTATTTTAATCAACGCCCTTTGTGGAATGATGAACAATGTGTTTTTAATAGCGTTGAGTCTTTTTCAGCGCAGCAGCTGTTTAGCCAACCGCTATCAAATATCCAGCAATTTCCAAAGACCTACCTTTATTTAATTCAGCAGGTTTCAGCGCCGTTTAATTGGCATTTGCTGGCACTTCGTTTTCTACCTTTTGCCTGCATGGTTATTGCTTTTATGCTGTGGATGCGCATTGCCTACCGCTATTTTCAGGATTCTTGGAAGATGGTGTTGTTTGTGGCGTGTTGGGTGGCGTCGACCCCGTTAATTTATTATGCGGCTGAGTTAAAGCAATATTCCATGGATACGATGAGCGCGGCGTTCTTTGCCTGGTTTTTGATTCATCAACCCCAATGGCCAACAACTAAAGTCCGTCGGTGGTTGATGGCCTTACCGTTACTTGGGCTATTTTCTTACCCTGCGTTATTATTTTTGCCCTTGCCTGTTATTAATGCATGGGTATTGGCAGGTCGTGGGTGGCGTTTGCCTAAGGAAATAGGGGGTTATTTGGGCATGGCTCTTGTGGTTGTTGCTGTTGTTTATTGGGTGGATATTCGCGTTAGTGTTTCGGATTTGCCCAGTTATTGGGCGGATTATTTTATTAGTACTGCAAGTATAGGATCTTTTTTCCAGACCTTGGGGGAATCGCTAAATAATTTTGTTGGGCGATGGTTTGCCATTAATCCAAAATGGATACGGGGAGCATCACGGTTCTTTATTGGTTTTGGTTTTCTCTATTTAATCTGTACTTTTTTTGTTCAATGGCGCAAGGATAGGTTTATTTTTAGACGTTTGGCGCCGATTGCTTTTTTCATTTTTGTTGAATTATTTATCTTAAGTGTTTTACAGAAATATACCTTCTCGGTGGTTAGGGTAGTGCTTTTTTTCTGTCCGTTTTTATTGATGGCAACCATAGACGGTATGGGGTGGTTGAAAGAGAAAAACCGCATAGCAGGGATTGCGATGGCGTCAATTTTCTTGATTTATTTAATGGTTGTAGCGTACGGCATATCAGTGGAAGTGTTGGGTGGTGATTTGGGGGCTGAAAAGACGTTATTTAGCCGTTTCAATTAATTGTTTAGCGTAGGCAACGCTGGTCTTAATATCCAAATGGAAATGATCCTCGCCTAATTGTTCAATAATACCTGCATTTTTGAGAATGGTCAGTACCTGAGCATGGACACCGGAGAAAATAATTTCCATCTTCCCTAATCGGGCTTTCCGCAACAATTCTTCTAAAGCGCTTAATCCTGTTGCATCCATGACGGGTACATAACGCATGCGCAAGATTAAGACCTTGGGTGGGTTTTTCATTTGACGTAAGGTGTCTTTGAATTTATCGGCTGCTCCAAAAAAGAAGGGGCCGTTAATTTCAAATATTTCAACGCCCAAAGGCAGGTCTTTGCGGGCAATCATTTCAGGGTCACGCAGCATATCTTCCTCGGACGGCTCTTTAAGGTAATTGACCTGGGTGACATCAACCATGCGTTTCATAAAGAGGAAGGCAGCTAAGACCATACCAACTTCAATAGCGACGGTCAAATCAACTAAGACTGTTAAACCAAAGGTTGCTAGCAGGACTAAGATATCGCTTTTAGGGCCTCGGAATAGTTTGATAAATAAATGCATTTCGCTCATATTGTAGGCAATGACGATTAAGATGCCCGCCAAGGTTGCCATAGGGATTAAGGCAGCCCATTTTCCAAAAAATAAGAAAATAAGCAGGATGGTGATGGCATGCACAATGCCGGAGATGGGGGTAAGTCCGCCATTTTTTATGTTGGTTGCGGTGCGTGCAATGGCACCGGTTGCCGGTATTCCGCCAAAGATGGGTGATACGATATTAGCAATGCCTTGCGCAATTAATTCCATGTTGGAGCGGTGCCGACGGCCTGTCATGCCATCGGCGACCACTGCTGATAAAAGGGATTCAATCCCTGCTAAAAGGGCAATGGTTAAGGCGGGGGATGACATCTTGACCATCATATCCCAGCTGATGTTAGGCAGGCGTGGTTGAGGGAAATGTTGGGCTACTTGGCCAAAACGGGATCCAATGGTATCGATAGGAAGATGCCATAATTGGGCTATAACAGTGGTGGCTAAGATGGCTATTAGCGGTCCAGGTAGCCGATCGGTAACCTTACGCCAATAAATAATAATAGCGATGGTGATTAAGCCGATAAAGAGATTAGCAGGGTCAGTATTGCCTAGCTGGTGGCTATAGGTCGCCCATTTGGAGATGAAGTGGTCGGGTACATGTTCAAGTTTTAAGCCAAGGAAATCTTGGATTTGAGAAGTGAATATGATTAGGGCAATCCCGCTGGTAAAGCCGACAGTAACCGGATAGGGAATAAATTTAATGACATCGCCAAATTTAGCAATACCAAGAATGATGAGTAGAACCCCAGCCATGACGGTTGCGGTTGCCAGTCCGTCATAGCCGTATTGCTGGACAATACCAAAGATAATGACGATAAAGGCGCCGGTTGGCCCGCCAATTTGAACGCGTGAGCCGGAAAAAGCGGATATTAAGAAGCCTGCGATTACCGCTGTAATCAGCCCTTGTTCTGGTTTGACACCAGAGGCAATGGCAAAGGCGATGGAAAGGGGAAGCGCGACAATGCCTACAATAAGGCCGGCTAAAAGGTCTTTTCCAAAGAATTTAAACGAATAGCCTTCCCGAAGAACGGTAATTAATTTTGGTTCAAATGGTCTTTCCATGGGTTAATTTGATAATAGCAAAAACTGTGGTTTTTTCATAGGATATGTTATACTTTTAAAATTATGCGTGCCGGTGTTATCGATATAGGTTCTTCCTCGATCAAATTGCTTATTGGCGAAAGCCATGGCGATGATGTAAAAATCATTGAATCCCTTAAGAATGTTATTCCTTTGGGTAAGCATGCCTTTTTAAAGGGGCGTATCCCGCAGGCTATTATCAATCAGACGGCTGCTGTTTTGCAAAAATACAAGGATGTGCTCAAGCAATACGATGTGGCGGATGTAACAGTGATTGCGACAACGGCTGTGCGAGAGGCGCGTAATCGCGACATTTTCTTGGATACGGTACTGCGCAAGACTGGTTTCAAGATTGATGTGTTAAATGCCGGGGATGTGGTTTATTACATTGATTATTTCCTTTCCCATAAATTAAAGAAAACTTACCCTGTTGATAAGAAGAATTTGCTGATTGCTGAACTGGGGGCTGGAAGCCTTGATATGTCGGTGATGGCGCGTGGTTTGACGCTTATGAATATCGGTTTTCCTATTGGGACCTTGCGTTTGTCTCAATTTATGGAAAGCCTGGATGGTTCACTGCAGGAAGTGCATGAAGCGACGGAAGAATATATTGAAAATGAAGTCTTTTTCATTAAGAAGAATAATCCCAATCTTGTTATTGATGATATTATCCTGATTGATGAAAACTACTCACCGTTTATTCAACAGGTTTTGCCTAATAAGCGCAGGGATTCAGATTTTTTCAAATTTAAGGCTAATGAAGCGGCTGAATTATTAAATCGCCTACGGCAGATGAATCCCCAAGAAATTGCCAGCACCTATCAAATTCCCGCGGACATTGCGGGCACTATTATTGGTTTTGCGATTATTTTAAATACGCTTTTTAAGCTTAATAAAAACGAGCATGTGTATATCCTAGAAGCATCGCTTTCCGAGGCTATTTTGGCGAATTTATTATTTAAATTTGACACTTCTGAAAAAGATAATAAGTTAACCCAGTTGGTTTCAGGTGCCCATTTCTTATGTCAGAAATACGGCATGGACCTGGATCATTTAAAGCATGTGGCATCCTTGGCGGAGCAATTATTTGACGCTTTTAAGGATATTCTTGGTTTTGAAGAGAAAGACAGGCTCTATTTATTATTGGCTGCCTATTTACATGATATTGGCATGTTTGTTAATAATCGTGCGCACCATAAGCACAGTGAATATATTATCAGCTCGCTGAACCTTTTTCGATTGACGGAAGATGAGGTTAATATTATTGCCTGTATTGCGCGCTATCATCGTCGGTCAGCGCCGTTAAAGACACATCTGGTTTATAATTCCCTGGCTTCATCTCAGCAGATCCTGGTGCAGAAATTAAGTGCCTTGCTGCGGATTGCCAATTCACTTGACCGTTCGCATAAACAAAAGGTAAAAAAATTGCAGGTTAAATTTAATCAAGACGGTGATGCGACTATTGTGGTGTCAACGCATGCCAACTTCCTGCTTGAGAAAGAGAATTTCACGGAGAAGAAGGAATTGTTTGAAGAAATTACCGGTAATAAGTTAACCTTAACCGTGAAGAATCAGGATTAATCTTTATGGATATTAAAGATAAATTTATTCATCGTGACCTAAGTTGGTTGGAGTTCAACCGCCGCGTGCTGCAGGAGGCGACGGATGAACGTAATCCGCTGTTAGAGCGGGTTAAATTCTTGGCGATTTTTACCAGCAATTTAGATGAGTTTCTGATGGTGCGGTTAGCGGGTGTAAAACGTTTGTTGGATTCTGGTTATAACCGTCAAGATCAGTTTGGTTTTTTGCCTGGGGAGTTATTTACAGAAATTAAGAAACGCACAGGTGAATTGTTGCAGGATTGTTATACGGCTTATTTGGGTCCGATAACAGAGGCGTTGGCTAATCAGCGGGTTTGTATCAAGAGTGTTGAGCAATTAAGTGTTGAGCAGAAGAAATTTGTTCAACGTTTTTTTGATACGACCTTATATCCGGTGATTACGCCTATGGCGGTTGATGGCGGCAGGCCTTTTCCGATTTTGCCATCTAAGACTATTGCGTTTGCGGTTGATATTGCCCGGGGAGATAAGAATCACCTGGCGATTGTGCCAGTGCCTAAATCAGTGCCGCGTTTGCTGAAGCTGCCAGGAGCCGGCGAAGAATCGGATTTTGTGTTGGTTGAGAGCATTATTAAGGAGAATTTAATTAATTTCTTTAGGGGCTACAAGGTTCAAGATGCGGTGCTTTTTCGTTTATTGCGTGATAGTGAGATTGAATTTGCTGAGGAATTTGCCCCTGACCTGTTAAAGGCGTTGGAAAAGGAATTAAAAAAACGTTCAAGTGCTAAGGTGGTTTCCTTGCAGGTTCAGGAAGGGGCCAGTCAAGCGCTCCTGGAGACGCTTTGCACCGGCCTTGATTTTCCTAAGGAAGAAATTATATCGGTCGCTGGCAATCTGGATTTATCCGTTCTCTTTGATTTAGCTGCCTTGACTGATAAGCCGGATTTGCGTTACCCAAGTTTCACCCCAGCTAAGACGCCTTATGAAAATATCTTTGATAAGATCAAGGAAGAGGATTTTATCATTCATTTGCCGTTCCAGTCTTTCTATCCGACGGTGGATTTAATTCAAGCGGCAGCCAAAGATCCGGATGTATTGGCAATCAAAATGACGCTGTACCGCACCAATGAAGATTCGGCGATTATTAAAGCTTTAACCGAGGCGGCTAAGAAACGCAAACAGGTCACCGTGGTTGTTGAAATCAAGGCGCGTTTTGAAGAGGAAAAAAATATCCAGTGGGCGCGTGATTTGGAAACTGCTGGTTGCCATGTGATTTATGGGATTGCTGGTTTAAAGATTCATTCTAAAATGACCTTGATTGTGCGCAAGGAAGAAGGGCGTATTCGTCGCTATGTGCATCTGGCAACGGGCAATTACAATGAACGTACGGCCCAAGTGTATACTGATATTGGTTATTTCACCGCTAATGATGACTTTGCCCGTGATATTGCGGATGTTTTTAATGTGGTGACAGGTTATTCCCAGCCTTCACCGTGGAAGCGGGTTTTTTCCTCTCCGCATGATCTGCGTAAATACTTCTTCGATTTGATTGATAAAGAGATTCAAGCTCAGGCCGAGTATAAAAACGGCTTGATTATTGCCAAGATGAATGCGCTGGAAGATCAACAGATGATTGAAAAACTCTATGAAGCCTCTCAAGCGGGGGTTAAGATTAAGTTAATTGTACGCGGCATTTGTTGCTTAATTCCCGGGGTGGCTGGTTTAAGCGAGAATATTGAAGTGCGCAGCATTGTGGGGCGTTTTCTTGAACATTCACGTATTTTTGTTTTTAATAATAATGGTTCGCCAAGGGTGTTTCTCTCGTCTGCTGATTGGATGACCCGGAACTTGGATCGTCGTATTGAATTGCTTTTCGAAATTACTAAACTTGAAATTAAGAGTCATCTTCAATTTATCCTTGATACCTATTTAAAAGATGCCCGGAAGGCGCGCTTATTAAAAGCGGACCGTTCATATAAGCGTGTAAAAACAGAAGGGGAAGCGTTTAAAGCGCAGGAATATTTCATTAACCATTATCGGTAACTATGAGCTACTACATCGGCATCGACATAGGTGGTACAAAGATTGCTGCAGCCTTAATTAATCAAGCAGGTAAGGTGATTAATCGCACCAAGATGGCAACGCCTAAGAAGGTTAAGCCTAGTGATATTTATGCCTGTGTGATTGATGCGGCTGATGAATTATTGCATGCGCAGGGAATGGCGCGCAGTGCCCTTAAAGGCATTGGGGTGGGCGTCCCGGGCATTGTTGATACGCGTAATCATCATATTTTAGCTGCACCGAATATTAATTTGACTGGTTTCCCGCTGGCAGCCATGCTTCGCCGCAGGTTTAGGGTGAAGGTGGCGATGGCTAATGATGTGAATGCTGGTCTCTTGGGTGAGGCATGGCTTGGTGTAGCGCGCGGTTTAACGGAAGTGGTTGGTATTTTTCCTGGTACCGGTGTTGGTGGCGCTGTTTTATCTGAAGGAAGATTATTATTAGGTGCGCAGGGTGCGGCTACGGAATTAGGTCATGTTATCGTCGATATTAATGGCCCTTTATGCCATTGCGGCAATTACGGATGTTTGGAAGCCTTGGCTAGCCGCTGGGCTATTGAACGTGATATACGTGCTTTGATTAAAGCCGGCCGTAAAAGTATATTAGTGAAACTAACCGACGGTAAGTTAGACCAAATTAAAAGCCGTTTACTTAAAGAAGCGCTGGCAGCCAACGACGTGGTGACAAAGACCATCTTAACCAAGGTTGCGGTAATTCTAGGCAAGACCTGCGTGTCATTTAATCACACCTTTAATCCCCAAGCCATTGTCTTTGGCGGGGGAGTTATTAAAGCCTGCGGGACGTTTATGTTGCCGATTATTAATAAAGAAGTGCAAGCGGATCCGTTTTTTAAGAAATTTAATGCCTGTAGGATTTTACAATCAAGCCTAGGTGACGATGCCGTGCCTTTAGGGGCGGTGCGTTTGGTCCAGCAGGTTTAATTATGGTAAATAAGTAATATTCTTGAATTTTATTTGATAACGTAATAGAATGCCCCTCAATTATGGCCGTTTCTAATTTTGATATTTATGGGAATAAGGTAATTATCCGCCTGCACGAGCAACCTTGCTTTGCCGCTGAAGAAGTGGTGGCAAGCAAGTTGTTTAAGGATGTGCTTTGCCGTTGCCTGAAAGATTTAACGCGCAAGAATTCCATTATGTTAAAGGTCTTTCCTGCCAGCGGCGTTACTGACGCAAATGTTGATATTTTAATCAAGACGTTAAAGTTTCTTACCAAGAACTCTGTTGATCTTTTGCCTGCCGCTGTTCCCGAGAGTGAATCTTTCTTGCGGGATAAGCATTTGCTTAATGATTTTATTGAATACCTCTATAACTATTGGCGTTCTTTTGAGCGTTTTGTGGTGATTGATTCAACCGGCCGTGTGTTTGAAAAGAGGCCGTACCGCGCTTTTAATGATATGGTTGAACCTTTGAGCCATTTGATCCGCGCGTCCTACCGTGATATTTGCGAGAATCTAACTAATAAGCATCCGCATATTTACCGTCAGGTTAATGCTGGTGCGGAAGTGGGTGTGATTGCCGTTCCCAAAGATATTCCCTTGCCTTCGGGTTCGTACGATAAATTGCATGGTATTCCGGTAATCCGTCAGGTGATCCTGTATCCGCCACTGATTCTTAATCCACCGATGAATAAGCGCACGGGTAAATATGAACGCATTGCCAAGAATCCGTTAGAATTAGTGACACTTGATAAAAATGAATGGCTTTGTTATCCAGCCAAGGTTGGTCCGCTGGTGATGCTGGTGTATTTCCATAAGAAATTCTTTGAGTTGGGATTAGCCTTATCTAATTTGTTTGAAATGGCTGACGACGCTGATTTACAGCGCAAGCCTGATGCAGTGTATACCTTTGGGGTGCAGGGGGATTGCCTGGATGGAATTTCTAAGATGCCTACCGTATTTTTTGATGATGAAGCCAATGATATGTTGGTGGGGGCGGTGCCTGGCCGTGATGAATTTGGTTATTTTGGTTATTTAAAGAAGATGCTTTTGACCTTGCACAATATCAAGATGATGAAGACCGGCCGCCTGCCGTTCCATGGCGCCTTGGTGCGCATGATTTTAAAGGGCAATAAAGACCTAACCTTTTTATTTATTGGCGACACTGGTGCTGGTAAATCCGAGACATTAGAAGCCTTCCGCGCCTTAGGCGAAGAATATATTCAGGATATTATTATCATTGCTGACGACATGGGTTCATTTGATATTGCGCCCAACGGCAAGATTATCGGTTATGGTACCGAGATTGGTGCTTTCTTGCGCTTAGATGATTTGCAGCCGGGTTATGCCTTGGGCCAAATTGACCGCGCCATTATCATGAATGCGAATCAGGTTAATGCGCGTATTATCCTGCCGGTGACAAGTTTTAATAATTTGATTAAGGGTCACAATATTGACTTTATTCTGTATGCCAATAATTATGAAGAGATTGATGAAGATCATCCTATTATTGAAAAGATTGCAACGCCAGAAGCGGCGATGAAGATTTTCAAAGAGGGGACGGTCATGAGCAAGGGCACAACCTCAACCCATGGGGTGGTGCATACCTATTATGCGAATGTCTTTGGACCCGTACAGTATAAAGAATTGCATGACCCGCTGGCCGAAAAATTCTTCCATGCCTTCTTTAAGGCCAATGTGTTCGTCGGTCAAATCCGCACCAGACTCGGTCTCTCCGGCTGGGAACGTAACGGCCCCCAAGAAGCCGCCAAGGAACTCCTAAACGTCATCCTGCGCAAATAAAATGGTGACAGGCACTATTTATTTTTTAACAAGTTCATAAATAGTTGTTAATAAACAACTTGTGATCATAGCTTTTGACCTCATGCACTTGCTTTTGCTAAAATCTGTGGTATCCTTTCTTTCATCTGTATTAAATTAATCTAACGGAGTTTTATTGATGTTCAAGAAGCTGTTAAGCCTCTTTATTCTTATTTCTTTTTTTTGCCAATCTGTCATTCCCGCGCAGGCGGGAATCCAGGTTTTGCCTGCACCCGGCACCATGGTCAATCTAAGCCCTGCCTTTGAACCAGTCTTGGTCAAGGGTTTAAAGGTCAATCAAGAAAATCCTTTTCTATTTGATTTCATTGTGGATTCCGGCAACACCCAAATGCAAGGGGAAGCCTTGAAAGCTGAGGCTGACCGTTTAATCAAATATTTCTTTGCCGGTTTAACCATCCCTGAGAAAGACCTGTGGGTAAACTTAAGTCCCTACGAAAAAGACCGCATCGTCCCTGAGAGTTTATCCAAGACCGCGCTTGGCCGCGACCTCTTAGCGCAAGACTACATTTTAAAACAATTAACCGCGACGCTAATTTATCCCGAGAAAGAATTAGGCAAGGCCTTTTGGGATAAGGTTTACACAAAAGCCCAACAAATGTACGGCACCAGCGAAGTGCCGGTGAATACCTTTAACAAGGTCTGGATCATCGCCGATAAAGCAACGGTATTCGAACGCAACCAAGTAGCCTACGTCCTAGAAGGCCATTTAAAGGTAATGCTAGAAGAAGATTATTTAGCTAAAGAGAAGAACACTGTCATTCCCGCGCCTGCCGAAGGCAGCCGTGTTAACGAGGCGGGAATCCAGAACAAGAACAACATTTCTTCCGAGATAATCAAAGAAATCATCCTCCCCGAACTAGAAAAAGAAGTCAACCAGGGCAAGAATTTTGCCTCACTACGCCAAATGTATTATTCCCTAATACTCGCCGGCTGGTTCAAAACCAACCTAAAACAAGCCTTGCTTAATCAAGTGTACAGCGATAAATCCGTAGTCAAAGGATTAGAACTAAAGAATTCCCCTCCCCTGGAGGGAGGGGCAAGGGGAGGGGGCCTAACCCCCGATGCAATCTACCAACAATACCTCCAAGCTTACAAAAAAGGTGTCTTCAATTATATTAAAGAAGAGTCTTCCTTGTCATCCCCGAATGCTTTTGTCGGGGATACAAATACAACAATTATCCCACGTAAATATTTCTCCGGCGGTATTACCGAGCTTATGCCTAAGAATTTTGCTATGGTTCACACGATTTCACCTGCTCAATCTAGTAATTTAGTGTCCGGTGCAGTGACTGAGTTTAGTGTCAATGCTTCTCCTGATAAAAGCGCGGCGATGGTAGTGCATACTCTTGACACAAGTAATCGCTTAGGGCTTATTAGTTTAAATCAGGGGCCGGTTGTTTTAGGAAGAATGGAAAATGATTTCAGGATAGAGACGGTAAGGGTAAGCCGTGTCCAAGGTTCTGTTAAGGCCCGTACTTATTCAGGGAGATCTGTGCGGGGTGAAGAATTAGTAGTAGAGAATGCCAAGGGGGGAGAAATAGCACGTTATCCTGTACCTAGTGGGGGCAATGTTTGGGTATATGATGATAAATGGATTATCTTTCAGGATACAGTGCTTGCCATTGATGCGTCAAATGAGAAAAGATTAGAGGTTTATAATATAGCGGATCAATTAATGGCGGGGGACTTGTTAAAAGACCCGCAGCTTGTCGTATTAGAATTGCCAGATAAAGAAAGCATAGTGATCATTGGTTCACAGCAAAAGGGTAAGAGTAAGAGGTTTACTAATAATTCCTTAGTAAGAGCTTTAGAGCAGAGTATGGCGATGACAGGTGTTCCGCAAGAGGTTGAATTCATATATAACAGATTAAAAGAACCAGTCATTCATAATGGATTTTTAGTGTTTTCTTTCTCTGATCCTAAAGAACAGCCTATCTTAGATGCTTTAATCGATATTTTTGATAAGGATATCTTGCCTAAGTTCTCTGAGGCGACAATGGAGCAGTTACCTGGAATAAAGTTTACGCAAATAGGTATTGGCGCAAGTCAAATTACATCATTCGATAAAAGAATAAGGAGTCCTAGGGATAAAGCTAAAAAGTTAGCGATTGAAATATGTCAATTATTAGAAGCTAAATACTCAGCGTTAAGGCCTGCTGCGGCAATCGCGTCAACGCAATTTCAAGGGAAGAAAATCTTGGTTGTTGATGATGAAAAGATACAGAGGCTGTATGTAAGAAGGGTCTTAAAAGAAGCAGGAGCTATTGTTAGTATCGCTGCAAATGGAAATGTAGCGCTTAGTAAGATGAGGAGAGAAAAGTTTGATTTGGTTATTAGTGATGTAAGGATGGGGGCTATGAGTGGATGGATGCTGGCCAAAAAGATAAAAGAAGAATTTAAAGGAGCAAGAGTTATTATACGAACTGGCTCTATTGAGTATGCCACTAGAAGTTTAGCAAAGAAAATGGGAGTTGGGCTTATTGGCAAGGCGAGTGGGGATAAAGGAATTCTTGATACTGTTAGTAAGCAGCTTAGCCCAGCAATGACGGTGGATGATGCAAGAAAAAAGGCTCAGGCATACTTGCGTGTATGGGATTTAATTGAAGCCAAGTTAAGAAATGGCAGTGATCCTTTTAATACTGCTTCTTTGATGTTTGAATGGTTGGTTGAACCTAAGACAGTGTTTAACAGGTCATTTCAAAATTTCTTGACAGAAAGCAAGTTATTGAAATTGTTTGGAAAAACAGCAGGGGCTGAGATAGAAGAAGGGGTGTATTTTACGTTTTGGGGGCCTATGTATGTTAAAAAAGCATTGGCAGATGAGCGTGGCACTAAGGAGTATTTTGTTTACCAGAATCTTTCAGCGGTTATACCGGTTGGCGTGCTATCTGCGGCTGCCATACTTACAGCGATGAGGGAGTCTCCACAACCAGAAGTAACCAAGGCAATTATGGGGGGTATTTTAGGTGTAGGGATTGTAGGCGCTCTTGCCTCTGAAGTTAAGATGCTTTCTAAAGAAGAGGTAAGGCAAAAATTTAGTTCATCAACGGTTTTTGTTAGCATTGAGGATTTGAGAATTTTGTCCAGGAGTTATAGTGCGGCGATGATGTCAGTGACGAAACAAGATGCTAATACGTTGATGGATCGTATGAATTTACTTCAACGCCCTCATGATAAATATGGCAGGCCAATGATTACTCTTGTTTATGGGCATGATGTGCGTCAGGCGATGTTGAAGCAGTTAATGCAAGAGATGGCTACTACCTGGGGATTGACGTTAACTGAGTTTGTTCCTCCTGGTGGAGTGTCTCAAGGAGATCATCGGCCTTCAGAATATGGGGTGCTTGAGCAAGGTGTGGATATTGCTGCGTCTCTTGCTTGGTTAAAAAATAAAAGGACTTCTTTGCCCAGCGCGGCGATGACCGTGAAAGAGGGGATGTTGGAAAGTTATTTAATACCTGGTGGTATAAACCAGGGGAAGGTAGGTTTTCGAATTAATGGCAAGATTATTAAATTAGATGGTGTTGTTAATATTGAAAGGCAATTAGGAGATGGGTGGTTACCAATAGAGCCATTAAACGATCTTTCTCCAGCGGGCGTAGAAGCTGTTTTATTAGGAATATTAGATAAGAATAGAGGTAAAGGAGAAAGCAGGGTACGAATTAGCTATGGCAAGATGAGCCCAGAATCTTTAGCAGTATTAAATGGGGGATCTGAATCTCCATCCAGTGAAGCGATGGCTTCCGTAGTATTGGCGCTAGCTGCTTCTACTTGGCTTGTGATGGCGCAATTGCAAAAAGGGGAGATTGATAAAGCTAATGTTGATCAGGTTCTTCAATTTATTAGAACGCAAACATTTAATAATAAGGAGTTAGGTGTTGATGCTCTGGATACCTTGAACAAGGCTGGTTTTTCTCATAAATGGGAGGAACCAGAACAAATAAACGGTCAGTCGTTACTAGATGTTATAAAGCCATGGGGTGTATTATTAGAGCATAATTTGGATGTAGGGGAAGAAACGAGTGCCCATGTTGTTGTTTTAAATCGTCAAGGGGTTATGTCATTGCAACAAATTAACGCAGTTAAGGAAATATCAGGATTTCATAGGCTGACTGATAGCAACGGCGCGGTATATGTCGTTGTTGATGGGGCGATGGTGGGGAAAGAATTAATGCCAGCTAATCCAACAGGTGGTATCGACCTGATGAAAACCACCCAAAACACCGCGGTGCAAAAAGAAGGTGAAGGCGTGCAAATGACGGTTGACCCTGCGATGATTAACCGTATTCGTGAAGTAGGCACGCTTGACCGCCTTGATCCTGTCATCTACAAGGTCACCCCCATCACCAGCATCTGGCCTATTTTGGGGTTAGAGCTGCCTAAGCATGAAACAGAGCGTTTAGCTGGAGTTTAGTCAGGGAATTGAGATTAAAATTCTTGCCATTTAGATAGGGTATGTTAATATAAATTTATGCCAGTCGTCCTCGAGCAAGAATATAATTTCTTTCATTCGCACCTTCCAGATTTTTCCAAGACACATCTTCATGAATTTGTGCTTATTAAGGGCGAACAAGTTGTTGATTTCTTTTCTTCTTATGAAAAAGCCCTTCGTGATGGTTTACAACGATTTGGCAATGTCCCATTTTTTATAGAAGAAGTAAGGGAGAAAGAAGAAGTTCACTATTTTCATCATGGCGTAGACCTTAATTAATGCCTGCATCAATATCTGCCCAGTTCATTGATGGTCCAAATAAAAGCTTCCGCTTAACCTTTTAATTAAATAAAGGGGGAAATGCGTTGCTCCCCGTTAGGCTAGTGGATATAATGTGTCCATGGCTCAAACTTCTAAAGTTTCATCTAAGGTAATACCTGCATCATTTATCACCGATCACGACATCTATCTCTTCAAAGAAGGTAATCATTTTAAGTTATACGACAAATTAGGCGCGCATCTCATGGAAGTTGATGGGGTTAAGGGTGTGCATTTTGCTGTTTGGGCGCCTAATGCCAAGCAGGTCTCTGTCGTCGGTGATTTTAACGGCTGGAACCGTCAATCGCATCCGTTGGTCTCCCGTTGGGATTCTTCCGGCATCTGGGAAGGATTTATTCCAGGGTTAGCCAAGGGCGAATTATATAAATATTATATCGTTTCTCAAAAGGATTATTATCAAGTCGAGAAACAAGATCCTTTTGCCTTATTCAATGAAGTAGCACCTAAGACAGCGTCGGTGGTTTGGGATTTGGATTACAGTTGGCAGGACGAGCGCTGGATGAAGCAGCGTCACAAGCACAATAGCCTCGATGCCCCGATGTCAACCTATGAAATGCACCTGGGTTCCTGGAAGCGGGTGGTGGAGGATAATAATCGCCCCATGACCTATCAAGAGCTCGCCGTGCATTTGCCTTTGTATTTGAAAGACATGGGCTTTACCCACGTCGAGTTTTTGCCGGTGATGGAGCATCCCTTCTATGG
>JACCDV010463674.1_pt1 | contig 26832 bp, 30 predicted proteins | sample 7446131 | NCBI WGS metagenome assembly JACCDV01 (sample SAMN15323448, study PRJNA562643) | freshwater metagenome | isolation source: river surface water | place: USA:Blue River Watershed | collected 2017-08-17 | reverse complement strand
CGCCACAGCGCACTGATTCACATGCTCAACCAAGCGGCCTCTCTGCTTGAGCACGCATGGGACGAGTATCAAGAAACACTGCCGCCTGACCAGCGGGTGGGGAGCTGAACATGATCCCCCAAACATCATGGGCCAACAAGACAAGCCCGTACACAGGCAAGGTGCCGATGAAAGAGGTGCCTGTGCCCAAGATTGTGCAGCCCCGCAAGGGTCACACCAAGTATGATGAAGAGTTCGAGAAGCTGTTGGAGTTCAAGTCCGGCATCGAGTCCACGGAAGAAGGCTTTGAAGTCCTGCGCCGTGCGCTGCAACGGTTCGTGAAGTTCCGTGGCCTACAAGAACAAGTCTGTATCCGCAGACAGATCAACCGCAAGTCACGCATGGTGACGCTGTGGCTTGAACCCAAGGAGAAGAAATGACCCTTTACGACTTTTTGCACCAGCACTGGACCGACATATTCGTGCTGTTCTTTTTGGCGGTTTGCATTTGGGGGGTCAAATCATGACCCTCGACCCCAAAAGCCCGTTCAACTGGTACCTGCGCACGGAGCCCAGCATCTTTGCGCAAGACCCCTACTTCAGACCCAAGGGTGCGCAGGGCAGGACCGGCAGTCAGATCATGACTGAGTACGTTGAGAAGAAGCGCTCTGAGGGCATCGAGCCCGGCTCCATCGTGGGGCTGGGTAAACTGTCCAAGGAGAAAGAAGATCGCCTGCTGGCGTACAAACACTTTGGTACGTATGCCAAAGCCGTACCATCCAAGAAACCCAACAAGCACGAGAAATGAAAACAAGTCTCATCAAGGAGCTTCGCGCAATACTACGAGGTCACCCTGAAGGCTTGTCCACAACGGCGCTGGCCGATATGACTTCGAGGAGCAACAACAATGTCCGCAACACCCTCATGCGAATGCCCGATGTCTACATCGACAGATGGCAGTCCGCCTCGCAGAACAAAAGCTACAGCGCCGTCTGGTGCATTGTCGTCCCACCAGATCACTGCCCTCATCCAACAAGGCAGGTGGTGGCCGTTCAACCGCGTACCCGGCGAGATTCTCGTGAAGATGAACGCGAAGCTGAGCAAAGCTCGTATTGAAGAAGCAGAGGAAGCATTATGGTGAAAGCAACAGGAACAGAACTGACCGCAGAACAACAGGCTGCGGTGGCCACAGTCGGCCGCAAGTTTGACGGCGGCAAGCTGGACTACACACTCGTGCCCTTCGAGGGCATGGACGAAGTCGTAAAGGTGCTCATGTTCGGCGCCCAGAAGTACGACCGACACAACTGGCGCTTGGTTGAAAATGCTGCGCAACGCTACGCGGCAGCCGCGTTCAGGCACCTGACCGCGCACAGCAAAGGCGAGAAGGTAGACTCCGAAACAGGCTTGCCGCATCTCGCACACGCCGGGTGCTGCATCTTGTTTATGCTGGCGCTCGAAAAAGACAACAAGGGCTGAAGTCATGGTTGCCCGCCACGTACGATCCTTGCAGATGTGACTACGTGTCGGGAGGTCAAGAGGTGTTCAGCCCTGAGTTTGCCTACTTGACCTACCCTCCACACCGCGACAGGGGGCGCGGAATCTGCTGTCCCCCTACCCTTAACCTACAACGGAGAACCAACCATGAAGAAAGCACAATGGAAACAAGACCCACGTGAGCGTGCCTTCGGCAAAGACCCGAGGGAAGTGCTCAACCAGAAACTGACCGAGCGCGTGCAGGACTTGGAAGAAAAGATCGCGTACCTGAACCAGCGCTACGCTGCGCAGAAAGAGAACTGGGATGCCCAACGCGAGAGCTTCCTTGCGCGTATTAAACGTTTGCACGATAAAGCAGAAGCTTACACATGGCTGCGCAACGCAGGTGTCGTCGTGACCAGCGACGAAGAATTCAAACACCTCAAGGGTGAAGACATGGACGCGTTCTTTCGCATGGAGCCAGCGCCAAAAGTATCTCCGCACAAATGGCAAGAGGCGATGATGAACGCGAACGCACGCCCCGTGGCCTTGCAAGAAGTCGAACAAGAGATTAATGCGGCGTTTGAGAAGGCGTTCCACGACTACATGCTGACCGGAACAGGAGCTACAAAATGGCCGCAACCCCAGAAGTAAAAGTCAAGAAGCAAATCCGCGCCATCTTGGATGCGCACGGCGTGTATTACGCGATGCCGATCGGCACCGGGTACGGCAACTCTGGCGTGCCGGACTTCCTGTGCTGCGTCAACGGACACTTCCTCGCCATCGAAGCCAAGGCCGGCAAGGGCAAGACCACCGCGTTGCAAGACGCGCACATCGAGAAGATCAGAGGCTGCGGCGGTACGGCGCTGGTCATCAACGAGACCAACATGCCGTCACTCGTGACGGCGTTGCAAACACTGAAAGATTTAGGGGCGTTCCAATGAGCGAGATCGACCAAGAGCTGGCACAGGCCGCCGTCAAAGCCATCGAGCGCTTGGCCAAGGTCGGCACCAAGCAGCAGAAGGAACACTTCGTGCAGGTGCTCACCGCGCTGGCCAACTGTTACGGCGACGACTCCACACACAAGTGCGTCATGCTCGTGAGCAATGACGACGACTTCATGACCATGGTCATCAACGCAGACCCGTGGGAAGCCGCTGGTCTTGTACAGATGAGTTACGACAACCTCAACCTCAAGGTATTCCAGAAGATGCCTGACTACTACCAAGCCCACTGAGGAGAAAACATGAACAATGAGAAAGTAATATCGTTGCCAGCCAGTGTTAACTACACCGCAGAGCAAGCGTTGCAATCCGCCCTACAACGCGAGTTGACGGATGTTATGGTTATCGGGTATGACGAAGACGGCGACCTGTTCGTACGCTCTTCAAAAATGACCCGCGCAGAAGGCTTGTTCATGCTTAAAAGGGCCGAAGAGTGGACATTGCACGGAGGTACAGAGTGAGCGCAAAACGAGAGTACCTTTGGGCCGTATTCGATACGACACCGCAAAACCCCCAGCTGGTTGAAGCCGCGCTGGTCTTCTATCACGCCGAAGTCCCCGTCGAGCAAGCACGCGAGTACATTAAAGTGCTGGCAACAAAAATTAAAAGACACACCGTATGAGCGCACCTTTTACACAAACCATCGTGCTTGACTTTGAAACCGCGTGGGGCAGAGCGCCGCACGTGAAGCTGGGCTTCTCCTGCCAGACCACCGAGGAGTACATCCGTGACCCGCGCTTCAAGGCGTGGGGGCTGTCATGGAAATGGCTGGGCGGCGCAGAGCCCGCACAGTGGGTAACACGCAAAGACCTGCCCGAGTTCTTCGCCTCAATAGATTGGAGCAAGACCGCTGTGCTGGCGCAGAACGCGATGTTCGACGTGTCCATCATGGCGTGGCACTACAACTCCCACCCGGCGTTCATCATGGACACCCTGAGCATGGGCCGTGCGCTGCGCGGCGTGGAGGTGGGCAACTCGCTGGCCAAGCTGGCTGCGTCGTTCGGTCTGCCCGAGAAGGGCAAAGGCTTGGCGCCGTCCGAGAACATCCTCGATGAACTGCCGCCCGATGTGGAAGAAGTGCTGGCCGACTACTGCTGCCACGACACATGGCTGTGCGAGCAGATTTTCTTCAAGCTCGGCGGCTGGTCGTACCCAAAGTCGGAACTGCGCTTGGTCGACATGACGCTCAAGATGTTCACCCGTCCGCAACTGGTGCTGGACTCCAGCATGTTGGTGGATGCACTGCACGAAGAAAGGGAGAATCGTGAAGGACTACTACAGAGGCTCGGCGTGGATGAAGCTGCGCTCGCATCGAATCCGCAGTTTGCAGAAGTTCTGCGTCAGCTGGGAGTGGAGCCCCCCACGAAAAGGAGCAAGACCACCGGGAAGCAAACGCTTGCGCTGGCAAAGAATGACGCGCTGTTCCAAGCGCTGCTTAACGGGGATAACGAGGATGTGGCTGCGCTCTGTGAAGCTCGACTCAAGGTCAAATCAACGACTGAGCGCACGCGGGCCCAACGATTTCTTGACATCAGTCGTCGCGGCACCCTGCCTGTCCCTCTATCGTATTACGGCGCAAAGTCGGGGCGCTGGACTGCGGCCAAAGGCAGCGCTATCAACATGCAGAACCTCAAGCGAGGTTCGTTCTTACGCAAAGCAATTATGGCTCCCGAAGGCAGCCAGCTTGTCGTCGGTGACCTCTCGCAGATTGAACCGCGAGTACTTGCATGGCTGGCGGACTACGAAGACATGCTCCTCATCTTCAAACAAGGTGGTGACCCTTACGCGGCGTTCGGTGCGCAGATGTTCAACATACCCGGACTTACTAAGGACAGCCACCCGGACCTTCGGCAGTCTGCTAAAAGCGCGTTGCTCGGTTGCGGTTACGGCCTCGGCTGGGCGTCGTTTGCGAGCCAGCTACTGGTCGGTTTCCTCGGGGCCCCGCCGCAGCGTTACGACAAAGACTTTGCAAAGAAGCTGGGCGTCACGGGCCGTTACATCGAGTCGTTCCTGAACTACCGGGACAACGAGAAGAAGTTGCTGGAGATTCCCCACACCTGTACCGACGAGGAGCTGCTGATTCACGCCGTGGCGGCCAAGATGATCATCGACAAGTACCGCGCCACGGCACACCCCGTGGTGGCCTTCTGGGCCATGTGTGGAGAACTTCTGGAGAAGTCTCTTGCAGGCGGCAAGGAGGTGGTGTATAAATGTCTCACCTTCAAAAAGGAGGAGATCGTATTGCCAAACGGCATGAGCCTGCTCTACCCTGACCTGCGCCGGGTCAAGGACAAAGAGACCGGTGACATGCAGTGGGTGTACGGTGAAGACGAGACCAAGCTGTACCCGGGCAAGATCACGAACAACGTGGTGCAGGGAACAGCGCGGATCGTGATGACGGACGGTATGCTACGGGTGTCGAAGAAGTACCCCATAGTAGGGACGGTGCACGACGAACTGATCGCCGTGGTGCCGGACGAGGAGGTCGCTGACGCTAAGACTTGGGTCTTGGCGCAGATGACTATGGAGCCAAAGTATTTGCCGGGGATTCCTCTGGCCGCTGACGGTGGCGCTCACCGTAGATACGGCCTTGCCAAAAACTGAGGAGCAACCATGAAAATGCCCATACCCAAGAGCATCAAAGTCGGACGCGGCTGGTACGTCGTGTACGAGCCGGTCGAGATGCATAAGACCGCCACCAAAGGCGAGACCGACTTCTACCTTGCAGCCATCAGCGTGGGCCAGCAGTGCAACGTGACCAAGCGCAAGTACAAACCCAAGGAACGCGCCGAGGTGTTCTGGCACGAGCTGACGCACGCCATCCTGTTTGACATGGGCGACACGCGTGCGTACGACGAGAAGTTTGTGACTGCCTTCTCCAAGAGGCTCAACGATGCCATCCACTCCGCAGAGTTCTGATACATGAAAAAACCCGCATGGTCCCATTCCTCCCTCAAAGACTTCGAGGGCTGCCAGCGCCGATACCACGAGGTCAAGGTGCTCAAGAAGTACCCGTTCCAAGAGACCGAGGCCACGCGCTACGGCAACCAAGTCCACGAGGCGCTTGAGTTGTATGTCCGGGACGGCAAGCCGATCCCGCCCGAGTACAGTCAGTTCAAAGATGTTGTGGACAGCCTGCTCAAAAAGCCCGGCCGCAAACTGGCCGAGTACGAGATGGCGCTGACCAACGACCTCAAGGTGGTGGGCTGGAAAGACCCCAACGTCTGGGTGCGCGGCATCGCTGACCTGCTGATCGTGGACGACGACAACCTGACTGCGTGGGTGGTGGACTACAAGACGGGCAACGACAAGTACCCGGACCGTGACCAGTTGGTGCTCATGTCTGTCATGGTGTTCGAGCACTTCCCCCATATCCGCAAGGTCAACTCCGCGCTGCTGTTCATCGTCAAGAACTCCATGGTCAAGATGCAGATGATGCGCGACGCCAAGCACGCAGCGTGGTGGCGTTATCGTGAGCGTACGGCTAGACTTGAGCAGTGTTTCGAGACCGATGTCTGGAACCCCAACCAAACCCCGCTCTGCAAGTGGTGCCAAGTCACCGGCTGCGAGTTCAACCCCAAGCATTAAGGAGCGCCCATGGATAAAGTAGATCAGGAAGAAGTCACGGAAGTTTTTTGCCGCTTCATCCGCGCCCTGTACGAAGGACTTGGCGTAGAAATCCCCGACGAGTTTTACCCCGAGATTGAGACCCCGCGCATTCTCGCGCTGCTGAAAAAGGACTGACCATGCCCTACAAGAACCCCGAAGACCGCGCCAGCTACCCGGCGTACGACCAGACCGAGAAGGCCAAGAAGGCCCGTGCTGCACGCAACAAAGCGCGGCGCATGCTCATGAAGGAAGGCGTCGTGGCCAAAGGCGACGGCAAAGATGTCGACCACAAGAAGCCGCTGTCCAAGGGTGGGACAACGACGCGCTCCAACCTCAAGGCGGTGCCGGCAAGCAAGAACAGGACGTTCAAGCGCAACCCGGACCACTCGATGAAATGAGCTACGTCTTTCCCACCAACACCTCGCAGCCGCTGATGTCCGTAACGTCCGCAACTTCAGGCGGCCCCTTTGGCAACACCGGAACGATTACTGCGCCCGACGGCATCATCACCAACGCGGACAGGGTGTCCATGAAAGACTTGGACAGCGAGGTCTTCAAGATGTCGGTCGAGGGGCTGGTCAACATCTGGATCACGCGCTTCGGCAACGAGTGGATTGATCTGGTGGACATTGAGCAGGAGCCGTTCTACGCGCTCGTCTACAAGCGACTGCGAAGTCTGGGAGAACTCGAACAACACTACCTCACCGACAGATCACGATTCGTCTGTCGCAAACCAGAATAAGTTAAGGAGAAACAAATGAGCATATTTGACGGCCTGTTCGGCAGTGCCGACCATAGGGCGCAGGGCCTCACGGCCACGCAGGTACAGAACCAACTTGCTCTGCAGGAGGCATACCACAAGGGAATGCAGCAACAGCTGGCGATGCAAGGCATACAGGCAGGGCAATCTGTGCCCAGCGCCCAACAATCGTTCGATCCGAACAAAGAAGAGGCGTACCAGATTCCTCTTTCGCAACTCGTCACGCTGTGGCAAGCAAAGTACGGCGACAAATGGGTGGACAGCGCTGTCGTGCACGACAACAGTTTCTTTGCACATGCGTGTTCAAGGCTTAACGCCAACAGCCTGTTCGAGAAAGCGCAAGGGTGGGTGCGACTCAAAGAAGGACTCTGATGCAAATCGTCGACAACAAAGCGCTCGTGCTGCGCACAAGAAATCCGCACAAGTACAGCGTGATCCCCAAGCACAAGATTCTCTCTGAGGACAACGGCACATACGAGATCGCTGTCTACTGGGGCCTCGATGAAGTGCGCGTGCTGCGCAACCTCGGCGTGAAGAAAGCGCCAAGCCCCATCACCAAACGCTATGACTGGCCGGGCAAGTTCAAGCCCATGCAACACCAAGTCGAGACGGCCAGCTTCCTCACGCTGTACCGCCGTGCGTTCTGCTTCAACGACCCCGGCACGGGCAAGACGCTCAGCGCCTTGTGGGCGGCCGACTACCTCATGAAGCGGGGCGACGTGCGCAGGGTGTTGATCCTGTGCCCACTGTCGATCATGCACAGCGCTTGGATGGGAGACATCAACTCCAGCGTCATCCACCGCTCCGCTGTGGTGGCCCACCATGCGCAGGCTGCGCGGCGCATCGAGATGATCCAGAAGGACTACGAGATCGTCATCACCAACTACGACGGGCTGAACCTGATCGCCGACGAGATCAACGCCAACGGCAAGTTCGACCTCGTGATCGTGGACGAAGCCAACGCATACAAGAACCCGAGCACCCGGCGCTGGAAGGCGCTGGCCAGCATCATCAAACCTGAGACCTACCTGTGGATGATGACCGGCACCCCGGCATCGCAGTCCCCGGTCGATGCGTACGGTCTGGCCAAGCTGGTCAACCCCGGCGGCGTGCCCAAGTTCTACACGGCGTGGCGCGACAAGGTGATGAACAAGATCAGCATGTTCAAGTGGGCGCCCAAGACAGACGCCACGGCCACCGTGTACAGCGCACTGCAACCAGCAATACGTTTTACCAAAGCACAGTGTCTGGACCTGCCGCCTGTGATCACGGTGACCCGCGAGGTGCCGATGACGCCCCAGCAGAACAAGTATTACAAGATGCTCAAGGAGCAGCTGCTCGTACGTGCGGCGGGAGAAACGATCAGCGCAGTCAACGCTGGCGTGGCGGTGAACAAGCTGCTGCAAATCTCTTGCGGCGCTGCGTACACGGACGACAAGGAGGTGGTGGAGTTCGACGCTGCCCCGCGCCTGAACGTGCTCGACGAAGTGTTGGAAGAGACATCGAGGAAAGTTATTATTTTTGCGCTGTTCCGCTCCAGCATCGACACCATCGTCACGCACCTGCAAAAGCAGGGGTATGGCGTGGAGGCCATCCACGGCGACGTGACGGCTACCAAGCGCGGCAAGATCATCAACGACTTCCAGAGCACGGACCTCATCCGCGTGCTGGTCATGCAGCCACAAGCCACTGCCCACGGTATCACGCTGACCGCTGCCGACACGGTGGTGTTCTACGGGCCGCTCATGAGCGTGGAGCAGTACACGCAGTGCATAGCACGGGCAGACCGCAAAGGTCAAGATTCCGACAAAGTTACTGTGGTTCACATCGAGTCCAGCCCGATCGAGAAGAAGCTGTTCAAGGCCATGAATACCAAAGTCAGCGACCACGCCCTGCTCGTCGGCCTGTTCGACACCGAAATAAAAAATTCTTGAGGAAGGAGTTGCAAAGCCCGAAATCCGCACTATGATGTCAAACCCTAGACAAACAAAAACTGGAGAAACAAATGAACGATCTGGATGACGAAGAGCCGCAACAGGCTCAGGACAAAGACGCTGAAGCCGCAGCGTTGGCAGCTATCCCCATGGACAAGCTGGCCAAGGTGTACCGCAAGATGGCGGCCAAGATTCAGGAGTTGACCACCGAGTACGACTCCAAGATCGAGGAGATCAAGCGGCAACAGGACGCCGTGAAGACCGCGCTCAAGGACCAGATGCTCGTGATGGGCGTCAACTCTGTACGCACCGACAACGGCACCGTGGTGCTGTCTACCAAGACACGCTACCAGACGCAAGACTGGGACTCTCTCAAAGAGTTCATCAAACAGCATGACGCCCTCGACCTGCTTGAGAAGCGCATCGCTCAAACCAACATGGCCACTTTCTTGGAAGAGAACCCCGGCGTCTTCCCGCCCGGTATGAACTCGACCACGGAGTACCAGATTTCTGTGAGAAAGCCGACAAAATGAACTGGGCTCCCCACCAAGTCAAGTACACCCCGCTGGACTGGATCGACGCTCGCTACGTCATAACAGATCACGGCGCTGTGTACAGCTACGCGAATAGCCACGGTGGGTGGCGCAAACTTGGGCCGGTTCTTTTGAAAAAGCATATGACAAATTCGGGCTACGCGCAGGTACGTCTGCCGTTCAACGGCAAGTACAAATGGGTCTCTGTAGCAAGACTTGTGTTACAGGCTTTCACGGGAGTTGTTGGCGAAGAGGTCAACCATAAGAACGGCCTTCGGCTCGACAATCGTTTGGAAAATCTGGAGTGGACAACCCGCTCAGACAACATGCGACACTCGTACCGAGTGCTTGGTCGTGCGCACCCGCGCCCACACAAGGGTAAGTTCGGTGCACTGAACAAGCTGAGTAAACGAGTGGCGCAGTACGACATGCATGGCGAATACATTCGTACATGGAACGCCGTCAAAGAAACCGCCCGCGCTGGTTTCAGTGCAGGGAATGTCAGTGCCGTGTGTCGCGGTGAACGCCGCAGCCACAAAGGCTTTATTTGGAAGTTTGTTTAAACAAGGAGAAACTTATGTCGAACGTAGCTCTGTTCAACCCGGGCCAAGTGCCCGCCTTCGCCAAGCAGCGCGGCGAACTGTCCGCAATGGCCAAAGCTCTCGCCGGTGGCGCAGGTGGTAGCGGCAAGCGTGTGTCCATCAAGGGCGGTGTGTTCCGCCTGATCTCTGGTGGCAAGGAAGTCGCAGCCATCGACGAGCGCTATCTGGACGTGGTGCTGGTCAACGCGGCGCCCAAAGTCTCGCGTGTGTTCTACATGAAGAAGTACGACGGCGACACCCCGGCTGCGCCTGACTGCTGGTCTGCTGACGGTGAAACCCCCAGCCCTGACAGCGAGAACAAGCAAGCCTCCAAGTGCTCCGAGTGCTCGCAGAACATCGCCGGGTCCGGCCAAGGTAACAGCCGCGCTTGCCGCTACCAGCAACGTCTTGCTGTGGTGCTGGCCAACGACATGGAAGGCGACGTGCTGCAACTGGCACTGCCTGCCACCTCGATCTTCGGCAAAGAAGATGGTGAGAACCGCCCCCTGCAAGCGTACGCTCGCTGGCTGTCTGCCCAGAACATCGACCCCTCCGAAGTCGTGACCCGCATGAAGTTCGACACCAAGAGCGAGTCGCCCAAGCTGTTCTTCAAGGCCATGCGCTGGCTGACCGATGACGAGTACCCCACCATCAAGGAGCAAGGCCAGTCCGATGACGCCATCAAGGCCATCACCATGAGCGTGGCCAAGGTGGACGGCGCGGTCTCCAAGCCGGTGGACCCCAGCATCGGTGGTGAGCGCCCGGCCGCAAGCAAGGCCAAGGCTGCTGCACCCGTGGAGCAGGACGAAGACGAAGCCCCGCCGCCCCCGCCCAAGGCCAAGAAAGCCAAGGCTGCACCCGTTGAGGTTGTGGAAGAAGCTGACGAGCCGGTGGTCCGCAAGGAAGAGAAGAAGCCGTCGGCTGTGCCCGCCGCCAAGAGCAATCTGGCGTCGATGGTCGACGACTGGGACGACGAGTAAGGAGTTTGGGGGGCTATAAAGGGACACCCCACGAGATGACCACTAGGCCTCTACCCGTACGCCGAACCAGTCACTTAGCCCCCCACCTAAACACCATGGCATATTCCGACCAAATCAAAGACACCGTCAAGAAGGCGCCGAAGACGCTGGGCAACCAGCTCGGGCGCTGGGCGGTGCATCTCGACTTCCCGGTGACGCGCATCGCGGAGCTGACGGGTGCTTCCCGTCAGACCGTCTACAACTGGTTCGAGGGCGGCGAAGTGTTCGTTGCCTACCGCCCAGCCGTCACCAACCTTCTCAAAATTTTGCAGTCGTCCAGCACAGCTGACGACGCGTGGAGCAAAGCATGTCAAACATTCGGCCACAACAACTGACAGACAGGGAACTGCTGGATTACGCGTATCTGACAGGTTACGACAAGCTGTCGCCTGAGTGGGTGCAGGAGCTGGCCAAGCGCCTTGAAGTGCTGGTACGGGAAACCGAAGACGACCTGAAATAACCGAGGATCAGTATGACACCCGCTGAATTTCTAGCGGTGGTTTTGCCGTCCCCGGGGCACGGGTTTTACTGTGCGGCAGAGCTGAGTACAAACAAAAAAGCGCACGCGTTCGAGGAGAAACATGAAGACCTGATACCCGCTATCGACAAGTGGCACGGCGCAAAACGCGACGTGTATTTCGCACTGGCCACGTTTGAGAACGCTGGCAAGCGCACGGCCGACAACGCCCGGTTCCTCAAGGCGCTGTTCATCGACATGGACGGCTACGAGTCCAAGAAGGCGGCGGCCCTTGCGCTCAGTGGGTTTCTGGAGAAGACGGGACTGGACGTTCTGGGCAACCCGTGGATCGTTGGGTCTGGCGGCGGCTTGCACGTCTACTGGCCGCTCGACAAAGAAGTCGATGTGGCTTCTTGGAAACCTGTTGCTGAGAACTTCAAGCGGCTGTGCAAGCAGGAGAGCTTGGCCATCGACATGACCGTGACGGCTGACGCCGCACGCGTGCTCAGGGTTCCCGGCACCACCAACTTCAAGAAGAAGTACGGCACCCCCCGCCCGGTCAAGATGCTGGGCACCGGCGACATCTTCTCTCTGGAGAAGATGGGAACCGTCATCAACTCTCTTCTCGCGCCCGAGTTTCACGCGCCACGGTTCGAACCGCTGGCCGGCGCACGGCCAAAGCAATCCCCGGGCAAAGCGCAGATGCAGCTGTTTGCCAACAGCGTGACGTTGTTCGAGAACATCTACGACGCGACCAACGAAGGCCAAGGCTGCGCCCAGCTCAAGAACTACATCGACAATCCCCAAGAGGACGGCCTCGAACCGATCTGGCGTGGGCTGCTGTCATGGGCCAAGGTGTGCGAGGACGGCGATGACTGGGCCAAGTGGCTGAGCGATCTGCACCCGTACCCTGAGTCGCGTATGCGCGAGAAGCTGGCCGCCATCAAGGGCCCGTATCCCTGCTTGAAGATGGACAGCGAGAACCCCGGCGTGTGCGCTGGCTGCCCGCACTTCGGCAAGATCACCAATCCCTTGCGCCTCGGGCGCGAGATCAAGACGGACAACACTGAGAAGGTCATATCGCTGATCCCGATGCAAGACTACATCCCTGACGAAGAGGAGATGTTCGGGTTCGAGGAAGACTACGAAGGGGACGACGCCCCGATCGTGGACGGCGCCAGCATTGTCCGCCCCAAGCCCCCGCGTGGATTCAGTTACGGCGCCAACGGCGGGGTGTACTGCGACCGGATGACCGACAACGAAGACGGCACCAAGTCCAAGAAGCAGGTCCAGATTCTTGCGTACGATCTGTTTGTCGTTGACATGCTCAAGCAGGAAGCGGACTACGCGATCCACCTCGTGGCCACCCGACCCGATGGCGTGAAAAACATCACGATGCCCAGCAAATGCGTGGTGTCCAAAGACGAGACGGTCAAGTTCCTCGCTGGCCAGAACATCATCGCCAGCTTCGGCAAGGGCAACGACGCCAACCTGTTCGACTACGTCCGGGCGTGTGTGGAGGAGGCGTCCCTGACGCGCAAGGCCATCGACGTGCCGCTGCAATACGGCTGGCAGAAAGACGGCTCGTTCGTCTACAACGGCCGGGTGTTCACCAAGGACGGGCGCGAGATCACGCTACCGATGCCGGGGCTGGAGAACCTGACCAACAACACCAACGGCAAGGGCACGATCGAGGGCTGGCGCGAGTTCTGGGACCTGATGAGCCGCAAGCAGATGTTCACCATGCTGGCCATGTGTCTGGACAGCTTCGGCGCCACGCTCATGCGCTTCTCTGAGTACGAAGGTTTCGTCTGGTACATCGGCTCCACAGAGTCGGGTACGGGCAAGTCTCTGACGCTGAGCGCCAAGGCTGCGGTCTGGGGCCACCCGATCCGCTACCGGACCGGCAAGGGCACATCCCCCGTGGCCATGCAGCAACGCGCTGGCCTGCTCAACAGCATGCCGCTGCTGGTCGACGAGATCACGGCCAAGGCCCGCAACGATCAGGAGTGGATGCCCGCCTTCATCTTCGACATGGCCGAGGGCCAAGGCAAGGAGCGCATGGAGTCCGGCGCCAACAAGGAGCGGATCAACAACAGCACGTGGAACACCACCTGTACGATGAGCGGCAACCTGCACCTGACCGACTACATGGCCGGGGCACGCAAGCACAGCTCCAACGGCGAACTGCTGCGCATGCTGGAGTGGACCCCCAACGTGGCGCTCCAGTGGACGGACGAAGAGCGTCAGGTGCTCAAGAAGATCAAGGAGAACTACGGCGTGGCCGGTGAGGCGTGGGTCCGTTGGCTGGTCAAGAACCAAGACGTTGCCAACGAGATGTACAAGCGCATCTACGCCAAGCTCAAGGTCAAGATGGAGTTCACCGACGACGAGCGTTACTGGCATGCGGCGTGCACCGAGGTGGTGGCTGCCGGTATCCTGCTGGGCGACAACTATGCAGGACTGCTCAACGTGCCGATCAACGGCGTGGTCGAGGCTCTCGAACAGCTGGTCAGGAAAGCCCGTGGCGTCATGCGGCGCAGCGTCCGTACGGCGGAGGATGTGCTCAACGCCTACACCCGGGACAACTACGGCGGCTTCATCGTTGTGCGCAAGATGGAGGGCAAGAGCATCCTGACCACGTGGGGTGACGGCTCCGACACCAAGGATGCGTCGATCACGCGCAGCAAGGTGCTCGGCCGGATTGAGCACAACACCCTGCAGCCGGGCTTCGTGGAGTATTTCATCGAGGAGCAGCTGCTCAAACAGCACTGCGTGTCGATGAGTTTTGGCTACGCGGACTTCCGCAAGCAGCTCGAAGCCACGCTCAAGGTGACGTACACGAAAAAAGACATGCTGGCCAAGACCAACGGCCCAAGCATGCGCGTGAACGTCATGCACATCAGCAGACCAGCGGACACCCTCGATGAAGATCAACTATCCATGGGACAAGCTGAGAAGGGGTGAGGGCTTCTTTGTGCCCGCCATTGATACGGAGAAGGCCCGAGAACTCGGGCTCCGCGCTGCGGTAGGTCAGCGGCTCCGTATCAAGGCGGTGCCTTGTATCAAGGACGGCCTCATTGGGGTGTGGTTTTACTTGCCAGCTCCCGCACGTTCGCCGCAATCCGAATCTTCGTCTCCCTGATCTGGTCAAGGCGGGCACGCTTTTCGTCTGGCGACAGGCTCGACGCCCGGATTGCACGCTCAGCTTGCGACAGCTTCTGCATGGCGCTGGTGAAGTTGGTGGCCAGCCCTGCCTGCGCGTACTTGTCCAGATTCTCTTGCAGATAGCGCCGGGCTTCTTCCTGCTGACCTTTCTGCACCAGATCGTCGAACGTGGCCTTGACCTGCTTGGCTTCGTTCATCCGATCGTACGTGGCGTTGAGAATGCCGCCAGCATCTTTGGGCTGGAACAGGCCGCCAACCAGCGGGGTCTCGGACAAGCGCAGGGCGGCACGCTCTGGCGACTCGGGCGTCGGGATGGCAAAGCTCAGGGCGTTCACCATGGCCAGACCCGTGCTGCTCAGGTAGCCTTGAATCAGCGCGTCGATCTTGATGGGGGACACGTTGAACATGTCGCCAACCACACGGGCAAAGTCGGTGGTCTTGTCGCGCACGCGCTTGCCCGGCTCCAGTGACTGCTCGTAGGCAGACTCCAGATCGCGGCCGGTGTAGAACGACTTGCCCAGACCCACTTCGATCAGCGGCTTGATGGCCTGCGGGATGCCGAACGACGAACCGCCCGGGATGGTCTGCAGGGCAATCTGTTTGAACGCCTTCAGCGCTTCTTCCCCGCCCTCTTGCTTGGCCATCATGTTGACCAGCGCTTCGGGCAGCGCCTTGAAGATGTAGCCGATTTCGAACGGGATGGGCAGCTTGACGGCCTCGTCGAAGCCGGGCACGTGGATGAACCAGTTGCCGTACTTCTGTTCCGGCGTGGCGTTTTCGTAGGTCTCGTCGTCCTGCATCAGCACTGCGTACAGCATCGTGGCGCTGGCCAGCATGGCACCGCGCTTGATCAGCTTCTCCCGGACTTTGAGCTTTTCGTTGAACGGCATGTCGCCGGTGAACGCCTTGTACAGCACGTTGAGCGACTGCACCTGAGCGTTGAAGAACGGGATCACCGTGGACAGGAAGTGCATGGCAGGAGACGCGCCGCGCTTGCTGAAGTTCATGGACTCCAGCGCTGCGTAGGTAGCCTCCATCTCGGACAGGCCCTGCTCGATGTAGCTGTTGTACTGGGCGCGGCGGGTCAGAGCGTCAGCCTCCATCGACAGCGCTTCGAGCTTGGCCAGACCTTTGATCCAGCCAGCTTCTCCCGCGTTGATGCGGCGCAGGGTGTCAGACAGGTCTTCCTGCGTGCCGGTGAAAATCTGGCCGCCAGTGATGCCACGGCGCTCCAGTGTCTTGCCAGCGGGCTGGTTGATCTGCTTGAGGGCGCCGATCACCGGGGCAAAGTCCGCGCCAGACAGGAGCGGTGCGGCCAACGAATCACGGAACAGCTGACGTGCAGCGTACACCGGGTTGAGCGTCACGGCCTTGCGCAGCAGGTTGGCGGGCACCCCCATGGCCTTGGTGAGCCACGTGGTCTGGTACGGGATACCTTCCATGCCTTTGACCAGCAGCTCGGCCGGGAAGCCTGCGTCTGCTGTGTCGATCACGGCGTGGTAGTCCTCGCCGTTCATCTTGAAGTTGACCACATCCGGGCCGGACGACGTGCCTTTGCCAACCTTGGCCATGCCGAGGTCCTGCATCTCAAACACGGCGCTCTTGGTGGCCAGATTGCGCAGCGCCATGTCGGTCAGCATGTTGGCGTTCTGCACGGAGCTGACCATGAAGTCGAGAATGCGCTCTTCGCCGCCGACCAGTTCCTTGAGGTACGGCTGGTTCTTCAGGTTGCCGATCTTGGCAATCGACTCGTTGCCGAGCATCATCTCCACGGCGCCATCGCGCATGCGGTAGAACGGCACGTAGTCCTCGCTCTGCAACATCTTCTTGGCAACGTCTTTCGACAGAGCGCCTGTGTCGACCGCAAAGTTGACCATGCCCTTGTTGAACTCGTTGTAGTCCTTGCGGGCGGCTTCAAAGATTTTCTCCAGCCCCGGTGTGGCCTTGATGGTCCGCATGGCGGTGTCGAGGTCAGACTGCGTGACGGCACCGCTGAAGTTCATCTTGTTCAGGCCCACACGCTCAGCACGCTTGGCCACCGTGTACAGAGAGAACAGCTGGCTGGCTGCGTCGGCGCTGCCCACGATGTCCTTGGCCTCCTTGAGCGTGTCGACCACGCCCTTGATGCTGGCGCCTTCTTTGCTCTCGACCAGCCACTCTTTCTTGCCGTCCTTGCGGGTCTTTTCTTCCAACGAGATCGCGCCGTTGCTGACCGCCTGCTGCAAGAAGTGCATCTTCTGGTCGAACATCCGGGCGTAGTACATCATCTGGGTGCCCTTGAGGGGCTCCATGAGCTTGGAGATTTTCTCCAGCGGCGCGAAGCGGTCCACCAAGCGCGTGGCCAGACCCATGCCCAGACCTTCTTCCTTGATGGTCTCCGTGAACGGCTTCTGGTTGGCAATCACTTTGCTTGCGATCTGCCCCGCCTGTGCCAGCTCGTCGTTGGCGTACTTGGGGGTCTTGGCGCGGTACAGCGCTGTGGTCTTGGGTGCTTCGCCAGCTTTGCCGCCCGTGCCCTCAATGACGTACTGCCGGGCGTTGGCCACAATCTGCTGCACAGCCTTGTCCGACATCTTGTCGATCTTGAAGGTCTCGCGGAACCAGCGCTTGATGGCGTCGTACACACCGCGCAGACCGCCTTTGCCTTGAGCGTTGGGGTCGGCCTCGGCCATGTCGGCCAGCACTTCTTCCACAGCCACTTCGCGGCTCAGGCTGGGCATACCAGCCATCTTGGCGTCGGCTTTCTCGCGCACGGCCTTGTTGCCGTTGTAGGCGTCGTTCATGACCTTGGCGTAGTCGCCGCCCAGCATCTCGCGCAGACCGAAGTGGCCGGCAATCTCGTGGGCCACGGTGGCAAACACGTCCTCGGCGCTGTTCAGGCTGTCGGCCACGAGGTAGACGGTCTTGGTGTCCGGGTCGTAGACGCCCGGGATGTTACCTGCCACACCGTCAGCTTCGGCCTGCGCCTTGATCTTGTCGGGCAGTGCGTCAAAGTTGGCAGCCGCCACGATGGTCGGCACGTTCTTCCAGCCCTCGGTGATGCGGGTGACCAGACGATTGAGCGCCGCCATGGGCACGCCCCTGCCGCCTTCGGTGACGCGGTACACGCCACGCGACTTGGCCAGCTCTTTCTCAACCGCCTTGGCTTCTTTCTCTGCCTTGCGCTTCTGGGCCGGCGTCATCTTGCGCAGACGATCGGCTTCTTCCTGCGCTGCCCGGGCCTCTTCGCGCATGCGTTCGGCTTCGACGTTGGCCGCTTCCATCTCGGCGGTCGTGATGGCACGCTCGCTCTTGGCAGGCTTGCGGGCTTCTGACAGCCCGGTCTCCCCGACGGTGCGGGTTTCACCAGCCTTGCTTTCTTCCGTACCGGTGCGCAGCGCCGACGGTGCAGGTTTGGACACGCGGGTAACCGGGCCCGTAGCACGCGGGACTTGGGGCACGTTCGGGCGGCCCTCCAGCGAGTCCATGGCCTGCTCCAGATTGTCGCGGGCTTTCTGGCGCTCAGCGTCCAGTGCTTTCTGCTTGGCGTCCTTGATGGCCACCACTTCACCGGCCACACGTTTCACGCCGGGCAGACCCAGACCGGACATCATGCGCTGCTCAAGCTGGCGCTTCTCACGGTCGGCAACCTCCCGGGCTTCGCGGGCTTTGTTCTCGGCCTCGGCCACGCGGCCGCGCTGTGCACGAATTTCTTTCTGGGCAGCCGACACGGCCTGCGGGTTGGCAGCTTTCTCCAGCGCGGCCAACTCTTTCTCCAGCTTCTCAAGGGCCTTGCGCTCAAACTGCACCAGCGAGTCTTGGTGCGCAGCAGCCACCAGTTCTTTGCCGTCGTACTCTGCGCTGGCCTCGGCCAGAGCTTTGTCGAGATTGGTCCGGGCAGCGTAGACCGCATCTTTCTGGGCACGCACTTTGGCCGACGCGCTGCGCTTGGGCTCCGAGTCAGGCAGGTTGGCCAGCTGTTCCTCCAGCGCCGTCAGTTCTTTCTCGGAGGCGTCCAGCGCTTTCTGGGCAGCAAGCACCTGCGGGCTCTGCGCTTTGGTCGCCGCCTTGAGGGCGTCGCGCCGCTCGGCCATGGCGTCGAGAACCGCTTGTTGCAGGTCACGTCGCTGCGCTTCAACGCTCATGGCTTTCTCTGCTGCACGCTCTTTGGTCTTCTCAAGCTTGGCAGCTTCTGCCTTGCCGGCTTGTTCGGCGGCTTTTGCCGCAGCAGCGGCGGCTTGCTTGGCTTGCTCGACGGCCGCCTGCGCCTTCTTCACGGCCGGGGCGTTGGCAAACTTCTCGGCCGTTGTGCGGATGACGCCCAGATTCCGATCGGTCATCTCCCGGTCTTGGCGCTCAGTGAACAGCTCGCGCTGGCCTTCAATCTTGCCGACGGTCTCGCCTTCTTGAGCCTGCTTGCGGATGGCAGAAACTGCATCCTTGATGGCCCGCAGGTCTGTCTGCATGGGCATCGTGTTGCGGTTGATCATGTCGACCACGGGCTCCACAGCGTCCAACAGATCGCGGGTGGCACGGCCAGCATCCATCAGGTCAGCGGCATCGTTGAGCACACTGGCGGCCGCCGGGCGCATGCCCTTCATCTTGGACATCTTGTCGCGCACAAACTCCGTACGGCGGCGCAGTTCACCACCCAGCGTCGTGGCTTTCTCTCCGCGTGCCTCGGCGGTCTTCTCTGCCTCGGTGGCCGCAAACTGCGTGCGCAGCAGCGGTTCTTCCCGGGTGACGGCCTGCTCCGGGTTGATCAGGGCTTCGCGGATGTTGTTGATCTGCTCTTGGAACACCTTGAAGGCGGCCAGCGGCGAACGCAACGGGCGCTCCGCCAGCGGGCGGGTATCGCGCATCTCGGTCTCGGCACCCTTGACCAGCTTGGTGCCACGCATCTGGGCGGGGCTGGTCACCACTTCTTCGCGCTGCGCCGTGGACTGCATGCGCGTGATGGCCTCCTCCAAGATGCTGTTCATCTCGTCAGCGGCTTTGACGGCTTCGTCTGTGCCAACTGCAGGTTTGCCTTGGGCGCGGCGGTGTAGCGCGGCTTCCTCCAGCACGGCGTTGATCAGTGCGGCACGGCGCTCGTCTGCCTGTTTTTGCAGCAGGGCCTTGGTCGTGGTGCCTTCTTCCGTGGCTTCGCCGCCCAGATACGCCCCGCGCTTGATCATGTCGAGCGTGTCTTGCAGCTCCATGAACGCCTTTTCCTGCTTGCCGCGCAGGTTGACGAACGCGTTGGCGTACGGTGCGCTCTCAGGGTCCTCACTGGCCAGCCGGGCCAGCGCCTGCTGAGCTTCTTCCTTGCGGGCAATTGCAGCCTCGGTAGCAGCACGCTCGCCTGCGGCAGCGGCCATGCGCATATCCTGCTCGGCTTGATCCCGCTGAGCGTACAGCTCCTCCACCCTGCGCTTGATGGTCGGCGCGGTACGGGTGACGGGGATTTGAGGCGCAGCCACGCCGGGCTTCTCTGCGGGGGCAATACCGGACAGATCAAACTGGTCCATGCCGCCAGCCGGGCGCTGACCAATACGTTGCAGAGCTTCGACCTCGGGGGTCACTTTGGCCGCACGCTCTTCTTCAACCGCACGGGCTTCTTGAGCAGCTTGCACGCCGGGTTGTTGGCTCATGGCGCCCAGCAGTTCTGCACCGGGAGCTTGGCCCGCCATGGCGCTCTGGATACGTTCGGCACGGGCTTCGCCTTCTTTGGCCACAGCGGCTTGCTGTTTGGCGGCTTCTTTGATCTGAAGCTTGAGAGCGCCCAGAATGGCTTCGTTGTCTTGGCGCGACAGGTCCGGCATCTTGGTGCGGGTTTTCACCATCTGGTCGGCCATCGTGGGGTCTTGCATCAGGAATTTGACGTAGTCGTCGATGCCCAGCGCACCAAACTCGCGGGCTGCCTGAATCTGCTGCTGTGCATACTGTTCAACGGCGGACACTTCCGGCGCAGCGGGAGCGGCGGGCGGAGCCTCCACAATGCGGCCCATCTCGTCGATAGTGGTCACCGGAGCCGGGGCAGGCGCGGGGGCTTGGGGCGTCAGACCCATCTGCTCCAGCATGAAATCTTCGGGCGACATGCCCGCCAGACGTGCTTGCTCTTGGGCCTCGGCCCGAATCTTGGCGGTGCGTTGGAACTCCGTGGCGGCAGTCTTGAGCTGCGGCTGCAGTTCTTTGAGCTGCGCCGTGACGGCGGTGTTGGCAGCTTTGTCCGCTTCGGACAGCTGCTCGCCCTTGGGCGCCTTGATGATCTGGGCTTGCAGGTCTTTCTTCTGCTGCTCCAGCGTGCGGTACTGCTGCTCGATCTCCAGCGCGTACGCGGGGCTCTGCTTGCGGGCTTCCTCGGCTGCCGCAGCTTGGGCATCTTCCTCGGCTTGCAGACGGCGCTGCTCGCGCAGACGTTGCTGCTGGTCTTCGGCAGCCTGCTTTTTGGCAGCACTACGCTCAAACGCACGGCCAACCGGGGCGCCAGCGCCAGCCAGAGCCGCGCCGCCGATGAAGCTCTCAACGTACTCTTTGCGGGCTTCCGGGTCAGACAGTGCAAGACCGGCCTGCAAACGCTCCAGAACTTGTTGGGTGGCTTCGGTCAGACCTTCGCGGCCCATGGCCAAACCTGTCTTGGCGGTGTAGTCGGCCACCGTGCGGCCGAGCGTCTGGGTGGCGATTGCCTTGGCTTGTTCTGCGGTCAGCTTGGAGCCCACCGAACCGAACAGTTTGCCCACGCCGGGCATCAGGGCCATGGCGGCCGTATCCAGCGCAGCTTGGGGAATGGCAGCACCAACCGCTTGGCCAAGGCTGGTTTCTTCCAGCGTCTTGCCGGTGCCCATCTGGCGGGCAAGGTTTGAACCCGTGAACTGTGCGGCAGAAGTCAGGCCAGCAGCCCCGGCACCAATCAAAGCGGCAGTAGGCGCAGCCACGGGCGCGGCCAGTGCACCAAGACCAGCGGCCACAGGCGCGGCCATATACGGCAAAGACCCGCCAAGGGTCTCTTTGAACTTCTCAATGGGGGCTTCGGTCCAGCCTTTTTCGGTGGGGGTGAAGCGGGCTTGGGCAGCGGCCTCACGCTCTTTTTGGTACCGCTCGGCGGCAGCCGTGTCCATCAGGCCGATCTTGCCAGCGGTCAGTGCGGCTTCGCCCTTGAGGCGTTCCAGTCCTGCGGCAGCGGCGGCTTTGAACCCAGTGGTATCTTGCTTAGGACGCGTGGCAACCCCAAACGCTTCGGGGTACATCTGCTGGGCGCGGGCCCATGCTTGGGCGGGCGTCTCTCCCTCCCGAATAGTTACCGAAGTTCCGTCAGGTAGGGGCAGATATTGAGCCATGATGCGTCCGAATTTTGCGGCAAGGAGAAATCGCCCCTGCAGGCCGGACTGCAAGGGCGTGCAGAAATTTTACTGCTTAGGGGCGTGCGCCGCCAGCCCCCGGCGTGGTTTGCACCCCGGGCATCAGCATGGTGCTCATGCGCATTTCAATAAGCGCGGCCAGCTGCGGGTTGGATTGTTTCAGCACTTGGAGAGCCGCCGGGTCTTTGGCAAACTGGGCAACCAGCGCTGCTTCGCCTTTGGCCTCCGGCCCGGTCGCAGAAATGTACCGCTCGAAGCCTTTGGCCACATCCCCGCCACCCAGTGTGGCAAACAGGCGCTCTTGTGCGCCGGGCATGCTTGCAATACGTTCGCGGGAAGCAATGTCGTTTGCAGAAACTCGTTCCCGGCTGGCAATCTCGGCTTGAGAAAGGCCGACTTTGATCTGGTTGTCCACGATCTTCATCGCAGTTTCGCGGTTGACGCCGTAAATCTGCATGTTGGATTTGATCATGTCTTCCCGAGCGCTGAGAGCAGTGTTCCGCACATCACTGCGGGCTTTGAGCAGTTCGCGGGCAGACATCTCGCCACGCTGGGCCTCGATCTCTTCCAGACGGTCGCGGGCATCGGACAGCTTCTCTTGCGCAGCCCGAACTTTGTCGAGGCCAGCAACGTACCGCTCGCTGCCGACTTGGACGCCTTTGCCCAGCGCCATACCCACATTACCCGGCGTGGTCATCATGGCAGCGCCTGCTTGTAGCAGTGCAAGACCCAGACTCTGGTCCTTCATCTTGCCAATCTCAGCCTCGCGGGTATCGAGCCGCTCTTTGCGACCCTTGTAGATGTCGGAGAACTGTTTCTGGATGGCCTCCAGACCTTTGACGTCTTCTTCTTTGGCGGCAACGCGCTCTTTGCCCAAAGCCTCAACAGCGCCGGCAAACGGATTCGGTGCCTTGGCGGCAGCCGCCAGTGCATCCTCGGTCATCTTGCCAACGTCCAGACCAGTAATACCGGGCGCGGGGGCTGCCCCGGGGGTTGGCTGGGTGCGGGGAGCCGATGGGGGACGCTTGGCCGTGTCGAGCTTGGGCGGGGCTTTTACAGCATCGGCTGCGGAAGCAGCTTGCTTGGCAGCGCGTTCTGTCATGTACAGGTTGGTAGCTGCGTCAAACTGCGCCATGTCTTGGGCGGTGGGGCCGGCCTTCTGTTTGGCGGCCTCAACAATAGCGAAGTCTGTGTCTGATCCCCGCCCGGCGGCGATCCTAGACTGTGCGAGAGACAGCTGGCGCTCAGCGGCGCCGGTCTCCATCGACGCTTGCATTTCTGCAAATTTACGCCGCAGCCACGGGGTTTGTTCGGGCGCACCGGCTTGCGGCATGAACGGCTGCGCACCAATCTGCATCCCCGGGATACTGTAAGGGGCGCCAAACATAGATGTGGGGGCGGGGCGGCCCGTAAAAGACCCCTCCAACCCGTTGTATCGCTCCACCTCGCCACCGTCAGCAAACGCCACGATGCCACCATCGGCAAAGTTCATGTCGCCAGCGGGCAGGCGGCCAATCCCCATGTCCTCGGGCATCGGCTGGGCCGGACCGGCCGGGCCCATCGGGGCGGCGGGGGCCATACCTTGCACAGCCTGATCAGCCACTTTGGGCTGGGGCATCATGCCCTGCGCACCCTGCGCCGCTTGGCGCATCTCTTTACGGCGGTTGGACTCGGCGACAGCCAGCGCCAGAATGTACGGGTCGTTCTTGTTCAGCGCCGCATACTTCTGCAGCGCCTGATCCGGCATCTTGGCCAGCTGGGATGTGATCTGGTTTACGTTGATCATTTATGCCTCACATCTTGGAGATTGCCAGATCGGCCAGACCGGCTGGCGCGTCGACACTGCCGCCTTCTGCGAAGCGGCCACCACCCATCATGTACGCACCGGCCAGAGAAGTGCCTGCACCGAGGAGCTGGTTGGCCATCGAGGGTTGCGCCTGATACATACTCTGCACCGAGCCCATCGGGGTGCCGCGCAGGATGTTCGACATGAACTCCAGCTGCTGGTACGGGTAGCGCTGCGCAGCGGCAAAGTCTTGTTGAGCGGCGTTGAGACGCGACTGCTCCAGCTGCTGCTGTTGAGTTCCCAGCTGATTCTGCAGGCCGATGACATCTCGCTGCTGACCAAACTGCTGGCCGCCCAGCTGCCCGAGCTGACCAGCGCCCTGCAGAGCTGTCTGAAGACCTTGCATGCCAAGACCTGCGCCATACTGGCGCGACTGCTCACGCAGCTGCTGTTCGGTGTTGAACTGCTGACGGGCTTGGTCAAACGCGGACTGGAGGCCACGGGCCTGAATGTCTCCAAGCTGAGTGCCCAGATTGCGCTGGCGCTCGGCTTCAACGATGGCCTGACGGGAACCACCGAATGCGCCACGGCCTACGGCCTGCGCTTGGTCCATGTTGCGTTGGATTTCGGACTGGCGACGGGCCTCCCGCATCTGCGGCTCAAGCGCCTGCTGGATGAACGGTGACATGTACATGCCTGCCTGATCTGCAAACTGGCCGGTCTGATACGGGTTGAACTGAGCGCCAAGGGCTCGCATACCAGCAGCGCCCGCAAGGCCCATACCCATACCGGTGGCTTCCGAGGGCTGTAGTTGACCCGCGCCTCGGAAGGCCTGCTGTTGCATAGGATTAAACCCAGCAACAACCTTGTTGACATCGAAGCCGATTTGGTTGCCTGCTGCGTCGTACCGCCCGGCAAAGCTCTTGAACGGGCGATCCGTAGTAAGGGCTTCGGTTTTCGCAAGCGTGCGCTCCGCCGTCGGCCTTGCCCAGTCCGGCAAGTCAACAATCTGGGTCTGGGTCTGGGCTTGGTTGCCCCCACCGCCGCCACCGCTGTCACCCCAAAGGGTGAATTTTTTGATCACGCCAAGCGGATGAAAAAGACTGTAAAACAACTTCAAGGCGTTCATAGTGCAATCCTCATGACATTGTGGGTACGTGCCAGCCCCATTTTTTCGTACATTGGCACGAGGTTGTCTTGGCACCAGCACTGTGCCCTCGTTGCCCCGCAAGCACGCATCCAGTTTTGTGCTTCTTCAAACACGTGTTTTTTGACGATGCCCTTGCCGCCCATGAGGTGGACATGCGCCACTCGCTCTGTGGGGTACTCGGTAAAACTGACCGTGGCCGCTCCGGTGATGCCTTCGTCCGGCTCTTCCCAGACAAGCAGATGCACCGAACCTGTCCGCAGGGTGTAGTTCACATGCTCTGCCGAAGTGGCGCCGGGGTCAAGGTCGATTGCCTTTTGCAGTAGCGGTGCCACCGCATCCCAGACCTGCGGGAGTTGGTTTGGTTGGACGTGATACAGCGGCATGGTTATGCAGGCAACAGCTTTTCAGCGCGGCTGTTGACGGCCACACGGTTCTTGCCGACGGTTTTGCCACGGGCTTTCTGTATGCGGTCCATCATGGCGTACAGCTTGCGGGCGCCGGCTTCGGTCGAGCCGTTGCCTAGCTCAGAAACGATACGAGCAGGAACCACGAACTCACCATCAGCAAGACGCGCCGGGCGCTTGTCTGCAATCGTTGCAGGAATGGAGTCAGAAACACCATCACCGGGACCTTTCAAAAGACGACCGCCGTCGGAGTAATCGCCAAGGTGGGAAACGCCACCAGCAGCAAACATCTGGCCGCCGTCTGCCATCAAGGTGAGCGCTGCGTTGCGGTTGGACATCTCTTCCACCGGGCCGCCGGCAGCATAAAGGCTGGGCAATGCACTCAGCCCCGCACGAGTACCCACCGGAACGCGGACATACTGGCTCGTAGCGGGGTCGTAGGTGTACTCGTAGGTGGCCCCGGTACCCGAGAACGGCGTCTGGGGTTTTTCTTCCATCGAAGGGGCTGCCGCAGAAAGTCCTGCACGCAGCAAGCCAGATGGACCGCCCGCGCCACTCATGAAGGCCGAGCGACCGCTCTCCGTACCAAGCGCTTTGATGCCAGCGCCCATCTTGTCCATGAAGCCGCGATTGTGGAAATCGGCAACCGCGTTTACCCGTGGCATTACATCCGGGAACTCCATGGGTTTTGGGGCGGCTGTTACCGGAGCAGCAAATTGAGGATCGAATCCAACCGACGGCGCCGCCGTGGGGAGATTTGCTGCAGACAGTGGCATTCCTTGACCGCCAATGGGTAGGCCTGCGCCGGCGGTAAATGTCGGCGCTCCCCCAAACGCACCAGCGTTCAGCGCGTACGGCTCAATAACGGGGGCTGCCGGAACCGATGGAAGGATCGTCGCCGGAGCAGCAGCCGCAGCTTGACCGATTGCACCTCCCACCGGAGCCGCTGCAGCGCCCGCCGCGCTGGGGGCTGCGCCTGCCATAGCCGCCTCGGCCGCGCCAGCTGCACCTGCACCAGCCAAGCCTGCGCCAAGACCTGCGCCACCGTATGCGCCCAAGCCAGCCATAAGGCCTTTTCTCAGACTGCCCGTAGCCATGGTACCCAAAGCGCCAGCAGCCAAACCAGCTTGCATGGCCGTCAAACCAAGACCTGCCGGGCCAAGGAACGCGCCCGCCACCATGGGCAGAATACTTCTGAGGAAGCCCGCTTCGGGCAAGCCAGTGTCGGGGTTGACTGTCAGCGTGCCGCCGTGTGCTTTGGCAAGCGCCTGAAGCCCAGCAACTTCTTGCGGGGCCATGTGGACCAGAGTGGTGTCAGGCCCCCGACCACGGGATGCCAAGTGTTGTGCAGCTGCTTGCAGGCTCATGAGCGCCTCACGGAATGGGGGTTGATTGAGTCTATCACGGTAGCACCGAAGAGACAAACGAAAGTGTGGCCACCACAGAGGGGATGGACGGCATCGGGAACGGGCTGGTTTGGGCTGCGGTGGCGTCAAAAGTCACGGCCGTATCGCTGGCAGCCGACCACATCTCGACGGTGTCCCCGGCGGTCAGTTCGACGTAGAAGGTGGCCGCTGCAATGACGAACCCCGGGATGCCACCATGGCTTGAGATGACGTCAAACTTACTACCCGTCCCGGCTACGTCGCTGTTGTTG
>JACCDV010576034.1_pt1 | contig 26835 bp, 29 predicted proteins | sample 7446131 | NCBI WGS metagenome assembly JACCDV01 (sample SAMN15323448, study PRJNA562643) | freshwater metagenome | isolation source: river surface water | place: USA:Blue River Watershed | collected 2017-08-17 | reverse complement strand
AACGAGTTTGTGTACAAGTTAAATAGAAGATATTTTGAAGAAAAACTTTTCGATAGGCTTGTAATTGCTAATATTACAGGATTATGACAACAAACGGACAATCAGTTATTTTTTCATTACAAACTCGTTTCAGCATCTCTCTTGTTGCCCGTAAGTGGAATCTGAAACAATCCCGAAGTTTCGGGACAGGTTGACAAACGTTGCATGTAAACTATATTTTCTGTCATGCTGAACTAGTTTAAGCATCTCTACTCTTTGTGTCATGCTGAACTCGTTTCAACATCTCATTAGAACCTGAAACGAGTTCAGGTTGACAAACGTTGCGTCAATTCTTCCTGTCATGCTGAACTTGTTTCAGCATCTCTACTCTTTTTGTCATGCAGCACTCGTTTCACTATCTCATTAGAACCTGAAACGAGTTCAGGTTGACAAACGTTGCGTTAATTCTTCCTGTCATGCTTAACTTGTTTCAGCATCTCTACTCTTTTTGTCATGCAGCACTCGTTTCACCATCTCATTAGAACCTGAAACAAGTTCAGGTTGACAAACATTGCGTTGATTCTTCTTTGTCCTACTAAACTCCTCTATCTTGTCATGCTGAACTCGTTTAAGCATCTCATCAATGCAATCTGGTGTAGAACCTGAAACGAGTTCAGGTTGACAAGCAGTACGTTCAAGTTGATAAACAATGCTTTGATTCTCTGTCATGCTGAATTCATTTCAGCATCTAACTCCCCTCAACAATCCCTATCTCCTCATCACTCAAACCATACAACGCATACACCATAAAATCAATCTCACGCTCTAAAGCAGTGGTATCGGCTTCTGGGTTGTCTTTTTTGAGCGAAAGAATTTTGTCGACTTTGTCGATAAAAGGTTGTTGTTCATTAATTGATATTTTAGGTATTAATAATTCTCTTAATTCAGTTAGGGTTGTTTGACGGAAATCATCTTTAAGTGCAATTGATGAAATATTAATATAAAGATGAGAAATAAACTTACTTGCTAATATGGCTAAAACATATTTAGTTTTAAAATCATTATTCTTTATTAAAAATGGATTTATATCTTTTTTGAATACAATTTTTTTATCAGTAAAACCAACTGTTAATCTATCTTGCCTATTAATTATTCTTCTAATTAAAATTTTATCTCCTTCATCATAAAATGGCATTAAGTTTACTTTATCTTCAAGTGATGTATTAAACGTTTCATCAATTACTAATGTATAACTATAAGCATTTCCTGTTTTTAAAAATGGGTAAACATATTTACCACTATCGATTGTTTCTTGAAAGGCACTTGGTGATAATCCTTGAGTTGAAATTGAAATTTCATCTAATGACTTAAAATTATTTTTATCTAATCGATTTATGATTTCAAAAACTTTTGGATTTAATATGATTCTATATTTCGGTTGTAAAACCAGAGAAGTATTAATTGAAGTAAAAGAAATATCATTTAAATCAACATCAGTTGCATCTTTACTAAAAGAATGAATATCATAAAAATCAGTCTTTTTATTTGACATAACATAAATACATGTGTCTACATAGGCATCAGCAAAAATGTTAAATGGTAAGTTTATAATTTTACTAATACCCCAATCTAAAAATAATTTTTCTCTAAGTTTGCTGTAATTCTCACCTGTTTGCCAAGTGGGTGGAGCAATATAACAAAGTAAACTATTAGTACTTAATAATTTTAAGCCATGAATAACAAATAATATTGAAGTATCATACTTTCTTTCAACTAGCTGATATTTACTTCTAAAAATTTCTTTTGTAGTATCATCAAATTCTTCTAATCCAATATAAGGCGGATTCCCAATCACCACATCAAACCCTACAAAATCACCTTCATCATTCAATACTTCAGGAAACTCAAAGCGCCATTCAAAAGCATTTTCATAAATTTTGTTGTTTTTAACTTCTTCAAAATGCTTTTCAATCTTATCTATTTCTTTTTCTAATTTTTCTTTTTCAGCTTTTCGTTTTTTCTCTAACTCTTTTTCGCTTTTACCATAAGGCGTTTCGGGTTCAAATAAAAATGTTCCTGTAAAACGGTGGTATAGTTCGCTAGATAATTTTTGAAGTTTAGTTTTTAAAGGGTCATTCAATCTAATTTCAGAAGAAAAGTTTTGTTTAACGGATAAGATAAACTCTTCCATTGATTTTTTCTCTTCCTTTGAAGAGGCATTATGATATGTTTTTACTGCATTTTTATAATCAGCAATTGATTTATTAGATTTTTTCAAAGCTTCTTTCAAATCGGCATCCAATCCAAAACGAGCAATTAAAGAGTTCCCACATTTAATGTTAATGTCGATATTCGGTAAGGTTTCCAACTCCGTTTCGTTGCGGTAATAGGCATTTTTCAATAACTCTATCCACAAACGCAAACGGCATATTTTAACGGAGTTCGGGTTAATATCTACCCCAAATAAACAGTTTTCAATAATAGTTTGCTTTTCATGGAACAAGGTTTCTTGTAAACGCTGGCTTTCTTTACTTTTAGGGTTGTAGGTAAATGGTAAACCATCTTCATCGGTTACAATTAACTCATCGTTTACAATATCTACTTGGTATTCTTTCAAGCGTTTACCTTCGCGGTCTACTAATACTTTTAAATCGTGCTTAATAGCAATCATTTCATTCAATGCCGAAACCAAAAAGTGCCCAGAACCCACCGCAGGGTCGCATATTTTTACGCTGTTAATAATGGCGTTGGCTTCTTTGGTGTCTTCAATTTTATTGTACAAGCCCTCAAAGTCTTCGCAGTTCCAACCTTTGGTTTCATTAAACTTTTGTACCACAGCACGGCGAATGGTTTCCTTACACATGTACATCGTAATGAAACTTGGCGTGTAAAACGAACCATCTTTATAACCGTTTATTTTTTCAAAAATTAACCCTAATACCGAGGCATTAATCAACGTTTTATTGTCTTCTTGTATGTCTTCGCTACCTTCACTCGCAAAATCATAAGCATCTAAAAAGTCAAAGAAATAGTCAATCGCTTTGTGCGTACCTGTTAGTTTTTTTCCATTAGCATCTTTGATAACCGTTCCACCTAATAATTGTAAAGGAATTTCATCTTCTAAGCCAGCAATAAACAAAGTTTGATGCTCTAACTCGGTTGGCTCAAACAACGAACTGTTCAAATAAGGTACTTTAGCAAACAAAGTTTTCACACGGTCGTTGCGCTCTTCGGGTTTCTTAGCTAAAACCATGAAGAACAACGCATTCAAATTATCATAATCGTGCAACAAGTCTTTGTGCAAAAACGCATAACTTTTGTCGCCTTTGTGATAACTAATCAATTGGGCTTCCAGCAATTTCAAAAACAAAATACGATTTACCCACGTAATACACAATTCCAAACCTACGGTAAACAAACGTTCTTCGTGTGTGTCGCCATATTGTTTTACATTCGGCAATCGCGATAATTTATCCAAACTATCCAATTGGTTAATCACGTTTTCTAATAACGAACCCGCATGGCGCTGTCCTGCTTTTGGACGTTCAATTAACTTCTTCCCTCCTTCTTTGGTTTCGGTTAAACCAATTAAGTGCAGTAATTCATTATAAAAGTTTTTATCTAACGAGTTACTGTCATTGGCAAACGACAATTTCAATAAATGCTCTGGCGAAAGTAATTTGTACAAGACAATTAATTTGGTATCGTCTTGCTTGTCGCTATTACGCAGAATTTTATCGTAAGTAGCTAAATCAAAAAAAGTATATTCTAATTTATCTAAAATAGTTTCGATGTATGGTTTCGCAATTTCTTTGTAGAAAAAGTCAGTGTTACTTCCCGAAAGTTTCCCTTCTTCAAAGTCTTGGAATTGTTTAACTAAGCTTTTATTTTGAGCAAATAGTTTATCAAACAATTGCGCATCAAAAATGTACCATTCATTAACGTTGGTTGCTACTAAATGCTTTACTTCAAGGTTTTTATGGGTAATACGCTCACGCAAGAAATACAAAACCATTTCTTGCAATGCCTTGCTATTAATGTTCTTTTGCGAAAGCATTTCGGCTTTATTACTTGGGCTTTTCGCCTCAATAATCACCCCAACATTGCTCTTTGCCTCTTTACCTATATGAATTACTAAATCGTTTCGCCCTTTCGTATTGATAAAATGATTCGGCGAATAATAAGTATTCTTCAAGAAATCCGAAATCAAATTTTTGTGAAACTCTTCCGATTCTTTGTCCTTGATGCTATCTAACAACAGGATTAAGTTTTGTTTAAATAACTCAATTCCAGTTCTATTAGGTTTAATCTTTAAAAAAGCTTTATTTAAGGCTTTGCGCGGTTCTAATAACATATTCTGTAAGGCTTATTCTATTTTCCCAAACTTAAGAAAAAAAAAGCATTTTTACAACCCGTAAAAATACCTGATTTTCAAACCCCGTATTTATACGTAGGAAAATACTACAGCTAAGGTACTAAATCGTTTGGTGATAAAAATGAGGAAAACCGTAAAATGGGAATTTTAAAATAAGAAAATAAAGAAAAGAGTAAATTAAAAGAGATGCTTATCAGCATGACAAACTAGGCGAATAGACTTATTTGAAAAATTAAAATGCAACGCTCGGTGGAACTATCTCAACGCAATCCACTTAAAAATAAAATCGGTGGAACTCGGTGTTAAAAAATACAGCTACACCCCTAATCCCGATAGCTATCGGGACCTCAAGAGCCTGTCCCTACAAATCGGGAGGACAATTCCTACAAAGATTTTTTACTTAATTTCGATTTTTAAGATTGTTTAAATTTCTTAAATCTGTGTTCCAAAAAAATAAAAATTCAAGAGCAAGTTCAAATTCAAAAATCAAGTACAAACCCGTAACACCCCTAATCCCGATAGCTATCGGGACCTCAAGGGGACAATTCCTAACAAGAACTTTAAACGTTATAACTTTTCATAAGAAATCCGTAACCATCCGCTAAATCTTCGTCATCCGCGTTCCTATAAAAGTGCAACGCCTCTGTGTAACTCTTCAACACAATCCATATCAAAAAAAACTCGGTGAAGCTCGGTGTAAAAAATCTATGTGACTATGTGTTTAAAAGAAAAACACTAAATAAACTATTTCAAATACAACTCCCCAATCACCTTGCGTATCGAAACAAAACCAATTTTCTCCAAATCAATTTCCGAAAGTTTCACCCAAACCAACTCCTGAATTTCGTCTTCCGCAGCTACATTGATGGCATCTGAAGGCAAGGCGCATTCATAAAAAATATCCATCGTTCGGTACGGCACGTTTTTGTATAAGTAATTATTCGGTGAAGTCCTAACATACTTCAAATCCGAAGGCTGCAAGTCCAAGCCCAATTCTTCTCTAATCTCCCTACAAGCCGCTTCTTCAGCCGTTTCATTTGGGTCGATAAAGCCACCAGGCAAATCCCATTTCCCTTTATCAGGATCTACGTTTCGAACCGTAAACAACACCTTGTCCTCAAACGTAAAAACAAGCGCTACAGCCGCCGCAATATTATGATAATACGTAAACCCACAATCCGCACACAAAAACCGACGATTATCAGGAAACGAAAAATGTGTGGAGGCACAACTAGGACAAAATTTGAAAAAACTCATTTTTAAGTGATTAGTGATTAATGCAAATTTACTTTTAAATTTTCAATCCGCATACCAATTCAAGGGCAAGTTCAAATTCAAAAATCAAGTACAAAAAAAGATGCTGAAAAGCAGGACATACTATGTGCATGTATTCTATTGTAAACTATGAAAAGTGTAACGCCTAAAACTACAGACAACACAATCTAAAAAAAACTATGTGTTTATGTGGTTTAAAAATATCCGCTAACACCAGCGTTTTGCGTAAGCAAACCCGTTTCATCAACGTGCCAACACAAGGGCAACTTCAAGAGCAAGAACAACTTCAAAATTCAACATTCGTTATACATCATTCATCATTCAAAACACCCGTAACACCCCTGTAGTCCCCTCAAGGGGACAATTCCTTCAAAGATTTTTTACTTAATTTCGATTTTTAAGACTATTTCGATTTCTTCAATCTGTGTTCCAAAAACATGAAACTTGAAACCTAAAAACTATATACCTATCTTTGCCCCATGAACCACTTAGTCATCATCGGAGCCGTATGGCCAGAACCCAATTCAACCGCAGCAGGAAGCAGAATGTTACAACTCATTGCCTTGTTTCAAAAGCAAGACTATGACATCACGTTTTTGTGTTCGGCTATGCCATCGGATTTCTCATTTGATATAAGTACCATTGCAGTCAAAACGCAACCGATTCAATTAAATGACAGTTCGTTCGATACTCACATCAAAGAATTAAATCCCGATGTCGTACTCTTTGACCGTTTCATGATAGAAGAACAATACGGTTGGCGTGTGATGGAACAATGTCCGAATGCCTTACGAATTTTAGACACCGAAGATTTACATTTCCTAAGAAAAGCCAGAGAAGTAGCCTACAAACAAAATCGCGAATTAATCTTTGAAGATTATATTTCTGATGTTTTCAAACGCGAGATGGCTTCCATTTACAGATGTGATTTGACGTTGTTGATTTCCGAATACGAAATGCAATTGGCAACAGAAACCTTTAAAATTGATGCTTCTCTTTTATACTATTTGCCTTTCCTATCGGAAGAAATCAATACAAATGTTCCAAAGTTTGAAGAGCGAAACCATTTTGTCAGCATAGGTAACTTTTTACACGAACCCAATTGGCAAACGGTTTTACAACTAAAAAAACAGTGGAGATCCATCAAAAAACAACTTCCCGAAGCCGAACTTCATGTGTACGGAGCTTATGTATCCGAAAAAGCAAAGCAATTGCACAATGAAAAAGAAGGCTTCTTAATCAAAGGAAGAGCCGAAAGCGTTTCAGACGTGTATGCAAAAGCAAAAGTGTTGTTAGCACCAATTCCCTACGGAGCAGGTTTAAAAGGTAAACTATTTGAAGCAATGCAATTAGGATTACCGTCTGTAACTACTGAAATGGGCGCTGAAGGAATGAACGGAAATTTAAACTGGAATGGATTTATCACTTCTGATGAAAATGATTTTATAGAAAAAGCTGTTGAATTATACACCAATAAATCCAACTGGGAAACCGCTCAGCAAAACGGATATGCGATTATCGAAAAACGTTTCAAAAAAGAATTATTTGCAAGTGACTTCATGAATAAAATAACACAGCTACAAGAAAATTTGAAAACACATAGAAACCAAAACTTCTTAGGGCAAATACTACAACACCAAAGCCTACAAAGCACTAAATATATGAGCAAGTGGATTGAAGCGAAGAATAGTTGACAGTCACAGTTTTCAGTCGCAGTATATTCACTGAACACTGAGACTGAGACTGAGACTACAAACTTTTACCCATGAATCGTCTCCGATTTCCCGTAACTCGCAATTACTTTAGCTTCAAATTCTAACCATTCTTCCCAACGCTTTTTTACGTCGTAACCTTCTTCAGCTAATTCGTGAGCAAATTGCAAGAAAGAAGTGTAGTGATTGGCTTCTGAAATCATTAATTCTCTATAAAAAACAGCCAATTCTTCGTCTTTGATATTATCGGATAACACCTTGAAACGTTCGCAGCTTCTGGCTTCAATCATGGCAGCAAATAACATACGTTCCACAATCAAATGCTTACGATTTCCTGGTTTCATAAACTTGAACAAATCGTTTACATAACTGTCTTTTCGTTCGCGACCTAAAACCCAACCACGCGCTTTGATAATTTCATGTACTTGTTCAAAATGATCCATTTCTTCTTTCGCAATCTTAGTCAACTCAGTTGTGATTTCCGTAAACTCAGGCAACATATTAATTAACATGATAGCATTAGAAGACGCTTTCAGTTCGCACCAAGCATGATCCGTTAGAATTTCTTCTAAGTTTCCTTCTGCTATGTTGGCCCATCTTGGGTCGGTTGGTAATTTTAAACGAAACATTTTAAAATGATTTAAGATTGCAAAATTAACTTATTTGTATCAATCTTTAAAAGAAATTACAATCCATAATTCTTTCGTATCAACATTCAGAATAGCATTATAAGAATTCGAACTTCTATTTTCACTCTTGAAATAAGAATTATTATATTCATCTTTAAAGGGAAGATTATTTCCAACAAAATCTAAATCCTTAAATTTATCTAAATCAGAAGGTTGTAAAATTTTAAAAGAATTCGATTTACAATAATCTTGAATATTTACTTTTTTATCAAACTTGAAATAAACCGATTTTTGATTTTTTAATTCGTCATAATTACAAGATGTATTTTCAATTGATGGAATATCGATACCCAAATTAACCTCAATATTATCAATGTTTGCAAATTCGCAATCTCTTTGATTATAAATTGACGAAATAAAGGTTTTAAATCCAAAAAAGGCTAAGGACAAAAAAGTAATAACAAAAAGGGTGATTAATAAGTTACGTTTCATTTTTAATTAGTTTAAAATATAAAACGTAAAAAGAATGAGAAACGTATTAATTAGATAACAAATTGTTAGTATTCCAGTTTTTATTAGGATTGTATTGAATGTGTCCCTTCTCAATTTCCAACGGACAATCGAAATTATTCGTATACAAACCACCTGTTCCTAAACCTTGCGGCATTGGATTATTGAGTGTGAAAGTAAATTGCGTAATCGCATTTAATCCGATGTTACTTTCTAATGCGGAAGTAATCCACCAACCGATATTCAAACTTTCAGCTATGGAAATCCATTCTAAAGTTCCTTTAAAACCACCAACTAAACTTGGTTTTAAAATAATAAATTGTGGCTGAATTTCTTCTAGTAATTTTAGTTTATTCTCAACACCAAACACACCAATTAACTCTTCATCTAATGCAATTGGAAAAGGCGTTTGTTGGCAAAGCATTTTCATTTCTTGAAGTTGATTAGCTTTAATAGGTTGCTCAACACTATGTAATTCAAATTCAGCTAATTGATTTAACTTACTTAAAGCTTCCTTTGAATCAAAAGCACCGTTCACATCTACCCGAATTTCAATGGTATTAGCATCAAAATTTTGACGAATAAATCGCACCAATCCCAATTCTTTTTCAAAATCAATCGCACCAATTTTCAATTTGATACATGAAAATCCTTGTGCTAATTTTTCTTCGATTTGGGTTTTCATAAAGTGCTCCTCGCCCATCCAAACCAAACCATTGATCAACATATTTTTTGTACCCGTTGTAAATTCCGAAGGAAATAAATCGAATGGTGTTTTAGACTCCAACGACAGAAACGCCATTTCTACTCCGAATTGAATCGAAGGAAATTCTAGTAATGCGTCCCACAATTGTTCTTTTCCCAAATGAATGTTTTGGCAAACCCATTGTAATTTTGCTTCATAATCGGGTCTATCATCAATAGAAAGGGTTCGCAAAATACCACACTCTCCTATTCCAATTTTACCCTTTTCTTCCAAGATTAAAAACCAAGTTTCTTTCTCCGTCATCACCCCGCGAGAAGTCCCGCTTGGACGTTTAAAATTTAGGATGTATTTTTGGTAGGTTGCTTTCATATTCAAGTACAAGTGCAAATTCAAGTACAAATTTCAAAGCTTGAAGCTGATTTTTGCACTTGAACTTGTTATTGCTATATTATTCTAAAACTCTCAAGATTTTCTTGAAGTTATCCGTTGGTAATTTGTGTTTTTCGAAAGTTGCGAAATCAGATTTCGTTTGTGCTATCCAGGTTTTTCCGTTAGATAAGCTTTCATGAGCATATTTTTTGTGAATGGCTTTGGCTTCTGAAATGCTGTCAGTAAACAAATACACGTGAGCCAAATTCAACTGAAAATGAATTTCAGATGGATTTAATTTCATCCCTCTATTATAGGTTTCTTCGGCTTTTGTAAACTGTCTTGAATACAAATAATAATCGCCTAAAATTCTAAAATCGATATAAGTCGCTCGATTCTTAGCAAACATTTCGGTGGAAAGAATCGAAATCGCTTCCTCATAATTTCCTTTTTGGAAAGCCGTATTTGATTGCTCTCGAATAATGTCGTAATACGCTTTTACTTCTCCCGTTGCTTTCAAACTTTCTTCTGTAAGCTTTTCAATAGCGCTATTTTTCTCTACTACTAATAGTTGAGCATATTCTCTATACGTGTACTTTTTATTGATATTTTCGATAAAAGCAGCATAAAAAGCGTCCTTTTTTGACAGTTTTGAAACAACCGGTAACTTTTTAGCTAAATTTAAAATTTCATTTTTAGTCGTTTTATCCCAACCTCTGCTCGCTTTATAATCTACCCAAGGCACAACTTCTAAAACAATTTTTTGATTCATGACCCAGTTCTGACTTTCAAATCCGAACCATAAATTAGGCAAATTGGTTAAACATAAAGAAGAAGACGTAATCAATTTGGCCTCTTTGTTTACTTTCTCTTTTTGTTCCCAACAAGCTCTATCTGTTTTGCCTTCTTTTAGGAACAAATTAGCTGCATTCGCCTCTTGAAACAAGGCAAACGTACACTTATCATCACCCGAAATAGCCGATGTTAAATGAATCGCACCAGCCGTTCCTTGGCTAATTCCCGTTGGATCAGGAATCGCTTTCAATACCGAGACCAAACTTGAAGTCAACTTTTGATTTTCGTCTAAAACGGTGATTCGGTATACAAATTCGGTGGTTCCAACAGGTAAATCTTCGGTTTTAATCAAAGTGCGTTTTCCGGCTGAAAGTGTTATCTCTTTTGTTGTTGCTCTTTCTTTGTCCCAAAAACCATTTTTTTGAGCATAAATAAAGCTTGAAAACAATACGGCGAATACGAAGTAAACTATTTTATTCATTATGACATTTTAATTTTAAACACGAATTGCACAAATTTTCACCAATTAAAAGAGTAAAATCTTATGTGTCTATGTGTTTAATACACATTCAATTTTTGTACCAAATTTACAATTCGATACTTTGTCCGATTTCTAACAACATCAAGTCTTTTCCTTTATCGAAAAACTTGCGTTTGGCTTCTTCGTGATTGATTTCGATGTAACCAAACGTATCGAAATGATAACCTAATACTTTATCGCATTGAATAAAATCAGAGGCTATAATCGCATCTTCTACATCCATAGTGAAGTTGCTTCCGATTGGTAAAATCGCTAAATCTAACTTGGTACGCATTGGAATCAGTTTCATATCCATAGTTAAAGCGGTGTCACCAGCGATGTAGATATTTTTGTGTTCGCCCTCGATAACAAATCCGCCAGGTTGTCCACCATAGCTACCATCTGGGAATGAAGACGTATGGAGTGCAATGACATATTTCACGGTTCCGAATTCAAAATCCCAACTTCCTCCATGATTCATGGGATGGTAATTGAAACCTTTATTTCCGTAATGTGAGGCAATTTCGTAGTTAGAAACAATAACCGCTTCAGTACGTTTAGCAATCGCCTCTACGTCCAAAATATGGTCTTGATGTGCGTGAGTTAGCAATATAAAATCGGCTTTCAACGTATTGATATCAATATGAGAAGCCTTTGGATTTCCGGCAATAAATGGGTCAACTAAAATGTGAACATCATTAACTTCAATTCCGATACAAGCGTGTCCGTAAAATGTGATTTTCATAGTTTTTATTTTAGTGAAAAGTGATTAGTTTAGAAAGACTAAAGTTAGCCAAAATAATATACTTAAAGCAAAGGTACTTAAAGCTACCTTTTTAAGTTCTGGATCGAAGTCTTCGTATCTATTTGCAATTTTAACTGTTTTTAAATGTTTCGCTAAAATTAAAAAAACAAGAAACATTTGAAAAAAAGATATATCTGTTATAATGGAAAATATTAATATTGAAATAAAGGGAGAAATAACTAAAAAGGAATGATATTTTTTCGCATTGTCCAATCCCATTTTCACTACCAACGTATTCTTTCCAGCGATTTTATCGTTTTCAATATCGCGCATGTTGTTTAAATTCAATACTGCAACGCTCAATAACCCAATGGCTGTTGCGGGTAAGAATAATTTCCAATCGATAAAATGGGTAAACAAAAAATTTGAACCAATTACCGAAACGAATCCAAAGAAAATAAACACAAACACATCACCAAAACCGCTGTAACCATAAGCACTTTTTCCAACCGTATATTTAATCGCTGCTCCGATGGAACCAATTCCTAATAAAATAAATATCAAACTTAAGGCGAAATTCTCTTTTCCGAATGCCACATAAATCAATAAAAGAGCAATAATGAATGTCAATACTGCTGTGATAATAACTGCTTTTTTCATTTGCTCGGCTGTGATGACTCCAGCTGCTACAAGGCGTTTTTCTCCGATTCGATTAGCATCTGTTCCTTTTACGCCGTCTCCGTAATCGTTGGCATAATTGGATAATACTTGTAATCCTAAGGTGGTTAATAACGCCAAAAGCACAATTCTCCAATCGGAATACCCTTGGTAATAAGCATAAGCGCTTCCCACAATAATTCCAGAAACGGAAAGTGGTAAGGTTCGTAATCGTGCGGCTTGTATCCAGTGTTTCATTTAATATAAATTAATTAAACTTTGAATTTGTTTGTACATGATTAGTAATAATAGTAGACCCGAAATAATTGAAATTGGGGAAATAAATTTAAGATAATTTGGTTTTAAAAATTCTGAAGCTCTTCTCGAAAATTGATTGTGTGTTTTTATCGGAACTAACATTAAAATTAAAGCTGAGAAAATTAAAAAATAACCAAAAACAGAAAAAAACAATTTATAAATTGAAAATAATGAAACTATATAAAAAGCAATTCCAATGAAAAGCCTAATCACCAATTCAGAATAATTAATCATGTAAGTACTTCCAGCTTTTGCTATTGTTTTTCTAACATTTTCAGGCTTAAAAAACATCAAAAAACCAGAGAACATTAAAAAGAGAGCAAATAAAATTACTACAAAATATGATAAAATAAATAAACTACTCATAAAAAATTTAATTTAGCTCCGACTTTAAACTCATAACTCCAACTCCTTTACATCCAACCTTTTTCCCAAGTTTCCACTTGATACAACCAATAATTCACCAATTGCTTGATTTCGGTATAATTTCCTGTGGTAAAACTTACGGTTCCTCCTGCTGTTGATAAAGTCACCGAACCAATATTCGTTGCTTTTTGCCAAAAGAATTGTTGGGTTTCGATAGCTTGAATTTTATAAGGTTCTATAATTGTGGTATCGATATCCCAAGCGCCATTTTGTTTGATGACGAAATCATTGGAAACAAAAAGCTTATAATTTTTAAACGAAAACCAAAGCATCACTCCGGCAAAAACAGAAAAAATAGCTGTATAAATGAACCAATCGTTCCAGGTTACAAATTCCGTTTTGTGATTTAGGAATAAGGTAATGGCTATCGGAACTAGTAAAAAGAAAAAAGTGTTGACTGCCAATTTTCTCCAATTAGGTAAATACATCGTTCCTTTTTGTGGCAATTGACCTAATAAGAATTTTAGAATAGCATCGCGTTCGTTTTCATTACAACCAGGCACTTCTATTTGGTCTTTTTCTTTTACTTTCTCCACATCACTTGAAGCTTGATGAATACCAATTGTGGTTACATCTAACTTCTTTTGGAAGTAGTTTTGCGTAACTTTAATTTTCTGAACTTTATTCGGATTTAACAAGGTATTTTTTGTGGAAAGTAATCCGTATGACAGAATAATTGCTTGTTTGCTTTTTTGAATGGTGAAATCGAAATATTTGAGAATCGTTCGAACCAAATTCACTACTAAAATAAGTCCAATAAAAAACCCAATCACAAGTAAAAATGAAGTGATAATAGGTAATGAATCTAAATAATTCGTGACTTTATCTTCATCAATTACTTCTGTATTTAATTGTTGTAGATTCTCTAATATTGTAGTGAAAAAGACAAAAATTAAAGCAAAACTTTTGATGTAGTTCGAAGTAAATCCGATTTTAATTAAACTGACTAACCCTATTGTAATAAATGAACTTGTCGTTGTTTCTTCCACAAGCGCTTCTGAAGTCGAATGAATTTCTTGTTGTGAAGCATTGATCAAACGTTCTTTTAAAATCGTTGCTAAATCATGTGAAATGGCACTAATTGAAGCTTCTTTTTTGTCGCTTCCAGCCGTATCAATTTCTAATTTATGCACGCCAACCAAGCGTTGAATTAAACTTTGATTGATATTGACTTGCTGGATTTTATGCAACTGAATCGTGATTCTGGTTTTATTTAAAACTCCTTTTTGAATGACAAATTCGCCATTTTCTTCATCAATGTGAAAAGTAAAAAATAAATATTGTAAGTACGAAATGATTGCTATTATCAAAACAGCACCCGCTACACTTCCAAAGAAAACCAATTTATTAAGCGAATCAAACTTCACTAGCCAAATCAACAACATCGGCCACAAAGCACGAACCGTCTTCTGCAAGGAATTGGCAAACATGACCAAAATCCCCGGAAGCGATTGACGTTGTGGCTGAGAAAAATCGACAGATTTATTCATGTTCTTCAGTTAATGGAGTTTCTGTTGGTGCTTCTTCATTTAGTTCGTCTTGCTTTGGCGGATTGATTTTTTGGGAAACCAAATTCTTAATAAGTTGTGCATCTGCTATAAGTAACCCAGGAATTTCTAAATCAGAACTACTACCGCCAGCGGTAAATAATTCGATTGAAGCTAACCCTAATTTTCTTGAGATAAATCCTTGATGCAAAGCTACATGTTGCACTCTATTAAAAGGGATAATTGTAGTCGTCTCCGAAATTAATCCCGATTTATAAATAGCATCGTGCTCTCTAAAAGCATACCCTTTTTTATGAAAGCTAAGCTTAGCAAACACAACTAATCCTGCTAAAAACAACACTAGTCCTACTACAATTGTCATCCAAACCGTATTAGAAAAAGCTTCCTGCTTGAAGTAAAACAAGGCTGAAAATCCTCCAATCACCAAAATTAAAAGCAAGGAAAAATTAAAAATCAAAACCGTAATATACTTGGGATTTAAACCTTTCAATTCAACTTCTTCGAATCTCGGAAGTTGGGTTATGTCGATGGGATTATTGGTGAATTCGTTCATATTTTAAAATTTAAAACCAAGACCAAAATTGATAAAATGGGCATTTGCAGTTCCTTCAATATCATTCGAGTTTACAGGAAAATACTTGTAACTACCTTCTACAAAAAGCAAATCAGAGACATGGTATTTCAGCCCTGGATTAATTGTCAAACCATTAAATTTATATTTAGTAGTTCGTGTCATAAATGCAGGATCAGAAGGATCAAAACTTGCAGTTTCATATTCAAAATCTGTTGAAAAGAATGCATAACCCAATCCAAAGAATGGTCTTAATTTTCCTTTGAAGGCATCTATTTCTATACTTGCATTGGGATTCCAAATTATAATATTGTTCTGTAAAAAGAGATCTCTGGATTGCAAATAATCGATATTCAAACCACCAAAAACTGAAATCATTTCGTCTTGATAAACCGCGTAATTACCCGAAATTCCAACAACACCATTAAAGCCGTCACTGATAATATTTTCATTACGAAGATTGCCAACATAATGAACACCTACTTGGAATTTAGTCGGATTATTAGTATCCTCTTGGGCAAATAAAAAGCTGGCACAAATTAAAAATAAGGCTAAAAAAATATTTTTCATTATGTAATAATTATAATATTTAAGTTCAAGTTCAAGGACAAATTCAAGGGCAATTGCTTTTGCTTCGCTCAAGGGTTAGCCTACTTCGTAGGAGATTCCTAGCAAGCTCGGAATGACAGTCACCCATCACCCATCACCTTTCATCCATCACCTAATTAAGGCAAATATTTCTTCTCAAAGTTCGGTTTACGTTTTTCTAAGAATGCATCTCTTCCTTCTTTAGCCTCGTCTGTCATGTAGGCTAAACGAGTAGCTTCACCAGCAAAAACTTGTTGGCCTACCATTCCATCATCGGTTAAATTCATGGCGAATTTTAGCATTTTAATAGAGGTTGGTGATTTTGCTAGAATTTCTTGTGCCCATTCATAAGCTGTATCTTCTAACTCAGCATGAGGAATAACTGCATTTACCATTCCCATTTCGAAAGCTTCTTGAGCGGAATAATTTCTACCTAAGAAGAAAATCTCTCTCGCTTTCTTTTGTCCCACCATTTTAGCTAAGTAAGCCGAACCGTAACCACCATCGAAACTCGTTACATCAGCATCAGTTTGTTTGAAAATCGCGTGTTCTTTACTCGCCAAGGTTAAATCACAAACTACGTGAAGTGAATGTCCGCCACCAACAGCCCATCCCGGAACTACACAAATCACCGCTTTTGGCATAAAACGAATCATACGTTGTACTTCTAAAATGTTTAATCTGTGGTAACCGTCTTCTCCTACGTAACCTTGATGTCCGCGTGCTTTTTGGTCGCCACCACTACAAAAACTCCAAATACCATCTTTAGAACTTGGTCCCTCAGCAGACAATAATACCACTCCAATAGAAGTATCTTCTTGCGCATCGTAAAAGGCTTCGATTAATTCTTTGGTTGTTTTAGGACGAAAAGCATTTCTAACATCTGGTCTATTGAAAGCGATTCTGGCAACGCCATTGCATTTTTTGTACGTAATATCTTCAAATTCTCTAACGGTTTTCCAATTGATTGTATTCATATTTTTAAATTTATTTTATATTTCAAGAACAAGGGCAAATTCAAGTTCAATTTCAAAAGTATTGTGTTGAAAAAACTATTTCAATTTATTTAACATCATTCTTGATGTAATGGCAATTAATTCCTCTACTTCTGTCAGAAGCCAATTTCTTTCTTTTTCTTCTCCTTATTTAATATAATTTAATACCCGAAGAGAATTTCTGGATTCTTTCAACTCTTTTACTACTAGAGACAATTTAAAAACATAATCCTTATCTGTAATTGTTCCTTGAGATTCTCCATAATTTAAGGAAGCACTTCCAGAAGAACGAATTAATTGGTTTTTGTAATATTCTAATTCATATGTCTTTGCTAATTTTCTGACAAAGAAAATCGATTCACCAGCAAATCTTACTAATCTTTCATCTAAATTAAATATTCTTTCCGTTGGTTCATTTAATTCCATTATTTTTTTGATTAAACTATTTAAGATTAAACTTGATTTTTGAATTTGATTTTGAACTTGTCCTTGATCTTGATTTTTGTATTTGTTTTGGTAAAAATAATTCATTTTTTGCATTATATTGCAAGTTCAAATCAATAAGTCACATGAAAAAATTATATATAGGATTTCTATTAAGTTCGTGCATTTTTACCGCATCGGCTCAAAACTATGAATTTCAGAAAGTTAATGATGTAGAATGTTTGCCTGTTATCTCACAAGATATTACGGGAACGTGTTGGAGTTTCTCTACTTCTTCGTTTTTAGAGTCAGAAATTATTCGCTTAACAGGAAAGAAAATCGACCTTTCTGAAATGTATCAAGCAAGAACTACATATCCATTAAAAGCAGAAAATTATGTTTTACGTCAAGGAAAAGCAGGTTTTAGTGAGGGTGCTTTGGCGCACGATGTAATCAATAGCGTAGCAAAATACGGATTAGTTCCTAATAGCATTTATGATGGATTAAACGAAGGAACAACCAAACACAATCACGCCGAAATGGTTGCGGTTTTGGAAGCGATGTTGAAAACGTATGTATCGAATCCGGCAGGAAAATTATCTCCAAATTGGAAACAAGCAGTTAATGCGGTTTTAGATATTTATTTAGGAAGTATTCCGAGCAAATTTGAATACGAAGGAAAAAATTATACGCCGAAATCATTTGCTGAATTTACAAAAATCAAACCTGAAAATTATGTGACTTTGACTTCGTTCACACATGATGCGAATTACAAACCGTTCATTTTGAATATTCCAGATAATTTTTCAAATGGAAGTATGTACAACGTCCCTTTAGATGAATTCATTTTAAATATTGATAATGCTTTGGCCAATGGCTACTCGCTTTCTTTAGATTGTGATGTTTCGGAACCGACCTTTTCAGGAAAATATGGGGTGGCTTTTATTCCAGAAAAAGAAGAAGATACTAAAACGGGATTGGGTGAAATTGTTGTCGAAAAGAAAATCACACCTGAATTCCGCCAACAAGAGTTTGAAAATTTAACAACTACTGACGATCATTTAATGCATATTGTAGGAACTGTGAAAGATCAAAAAGGAAATGTCTATTACAAAGTAAAAAACTCTTGGGGAAGCGATGAAAAGAAAGTTGCGAATGGTGGTTATGTGTATATGAGTGTGGCATACATGAAATTAAAAGCAATTTCAGTTATGGTACACAAAGATGGAATTTCAAAAGAAACTAAAAAGAAATTAGGGTTGTAATATGATTTTCAAATCAGCAGTTAGTAAATTAAATCAATATATTTATGTTGGAGTAATATTATTTTTATTACTCTTAACAGTTCCTGCTCTTTTTAACGATACTTACGAGCCTTTTTTAGTGCTATTTTCTATACATTTTTTAGTGATTTTATTTTTAATTTGGACTTACAAAACCACTTTTTACAAGATTGAAAACACGGATTTACATTGGAAATCGGGGCCTTTCAAAGGTAAAATTGATATAACTAAAATCAATAAAATTGAATATCACAAAGGAATTTATGTGCCAACTATTTGGAAACCAGCATTAAGTCATATTGGTTTAATTATTACCTATAACAAATATGACGATATTTATATTTCACCTGAAAAACAACAAGAATTTATTGCTACATTGCAACACCTAAATCCCAATATTACGTTTAAGAATACGCCTTATGTTGAATAAAATAGTACTTGTAAGTTTAAGTTTACTACTTTTTAATTGCCAAAATAAACCCGACGAAAACAAAGAATCTACCTTAAAAGATAAAGAAGGTAATGTTTCTGAATATGCCGTAAACTTTACGCCTTTAACTACCATTTATAAAAAGAGAATGGGGAATGAAATGGAGGCGTTCTACGATAAAAAATTCAATTCAAAAGATTTTAGTGGTTCGTTTTTAGTAGCCAAAAATGGAGAAATCTTATATGAAAATTATAGTGGCTATGCATACAAAGAAAAAGGCGATTCCATAAAACAAGATACCCCTTTACACATTGCGTCCGTTAGCAAAGTGATTACAGCGGTTACCGTTTTGAAATTAGTTGACCAAAAGAAACTTAAATTAGACGATCCTGTAAAATCGATTTTACCTGAATTTCCACACGAAGAAACTACTGTAAGAATGTTATTAAATCACCGAAGTGGTTTGAGAAATTATGCTTATTTTACAGATGATAAAGGCGTTTGGGATAAAAAGAAAACACTAACCAATCAAGATGTTTTAACGTTATTAGCTACAAAAGATATTGGGTTAGAATCAAAACCTGGAACACGTTTTGGCTATTGTAATACAAATTATGCATTATTGGCTTTAATCATTGAAAAAGTGACGAATAAAACATATCCAAAAGTGCTTCAAGAAATGATTTTTGATCCTTTGGATATGAAAAACACTTTTGTTTTTGATGATTTAAACAAGAAAGACGAAGTGAGTCAATCCTACAAAAACAATTATTTACGTTTAGCTTTCGAATTTTTGGACCAAGTGTATGGCGATAAAAACATTTATTCTACTCCACGTGATTTACTTAAATTTGATTTGGCCTTATATTCTGATAAATTCTTGAGTGCTAAAATGAAAGCCGAAATGTACAAAGGCTACAGCTACGAAAGAAAAGGAACTAAAAACTACGGTTTGGGCATTCGAATGTTAGAATTTGAAACGGGGCAACAATACTTCTTTCACAACGGTTGGTGGCATGGGAACACCTCTTCTTTAGTTACACTTCATAAAGATTCTGTAACTATTATTGCCATTTCAAACAAATTTACTCGTAAAACATACCAAACGAAACGTTTAGCACCAAAATTTGGCGATTATCCGTTTAAATTTAATGCAGAAGAAGGCGAATAATTACCCTATTTTCACCGAAGTCATCGTTAACGAACCTCCAACCGCTTTATCGTTAAAGAATTCCACTTTATCATTATCCGTTTGAAGTGCTAAAATGTATAACAAGGGATAATAATGGTCAGGTGTTGGAATGGCTAAAGTTGCAGCTTTATGAAGCTTTTCATATTGAATTAACTCTTTATGAAAACCGTTTGAAATTTTATTTTTAAAGATGTCATTCATTTCTAAAGCCCAATCAAAACTGTATTCAGGCTCGCTAAGTTTGTCCCAAGCTACCATTCGTAAATTATGAACCATATTGCCACTTCCGATAATTAAAACGCCTTTTTTACGAAGTGCTAATAATTGTTTTGCTAATTCATAATGATAAGCCGCTGGTTTGTAATAATCAATACTCAATTGCAAAACCGGAATATCCGCATCAGGATACATGTGTTTTACTACCGACCATGTACCGTGATCTAATCCCCAATCGTGGTCTAATTCTACGGCTGGATTGGTAATTAATTTTTGAATTTCAGTTGCCAATTCAGGACTTCCTGGCGCTGGATATTGTACATCAAATAACGCTTGAGGAAAACCACCAAAATCATGAATTGTTTTCGGATTTGGCATTGCTGTAACCATTGTTCCCTTGGTTAACCAATGCGCCGAAACGACTACCACTGCTTTTGGTGTTGGGATTTCCTTCCCCATTTGTTGCCAACGTTTTGAAAATATATTATCTTCAATAGCATTCATAGGTGAACCATGTCCGATGAATAAAACGGTCATCTTCTCCTCTTTTTCTCCTAATCCTTTTGTCCAATCATAGAACGGTTGTATACTTGCCATAGCGATTCCTCCTGAAACTAAAGTTATGAAATTCTTCCTATTCATAAATTAATATTTGTATATACAAATGTAATGATTTATTTTATATTAAATACTAATTACATATTAAAAACGTTATTCCATAAATCACTCGAAATGAAAATCCTAATTCTATTCCTAACCATTAGCCTAACAAACTATTCTGTAACCAAAAAAAGCATTGAAAAAGAAAGAAGTCTATTGAAAACAGAATACCTTTCAAATGAAAATAAAGCCATTACACTAAATGAAGTAAGAATAAAACTAACCGAATATTTATACAACGATATATTCAATCATTGGTACACCACAAAATGGAGTTTTGAAGGTCATACGGAAACTCCCAAACAAGGAACGGTAGCTTGTGGCTATTTTGTATCCACAACTTTGAGAGATGTAGGATTTAATTTAAACCGATACAAATTAGCACAAAAAAGTCCAGAAGATGAAGCAAAAGTTATCGCTTGCGGAACTGCAATTGAGAAACTTCAAAACATTACGAAACAAGAATTAAAAAAGTATTTTCTGAAACAAAAAGATGGAATTTACTTCATTGGATTGGATTTTCATGTTGGGTACATTTATAAAAACAATCGAGAAGTGTTTTTTATTCATTCCAATTATATTGATAATAAAGGCGTGATGAAAGAAAACATCGAAAATTCAAAAGCTATTGTGAGTTCGAAATATTACATTATATCGATAACTCACAATGATAACTTAATAAAGAAATGGTTACTAAAAGAAATCGTAACTACAAATTAAGTAATTCAATTTTGAAATACCTCAAAATGAAGAAAACAGAAATTAAATTAAAAATGAGTGCTAACCAATAATACTTACTATAATCATCAATATTTATAGCAATTTCATAAAGATTTAAAAGAGGTAAAACCACCACAGCAATCCAAATCGGAATCCAAATGACTTCGGTTTCAAAACCGATAAAATGAATGGTTTCAAAATTTTGAAAAATAGCAACAAACGTCATTAATAAAACAATGACACTTAGTAGCAAATATATTTTGTTTTTGGTTGACATGTAAAGATTACTTTTTTTTCCAAACTATCAGACTATCATTTGGCAAATCGTATTCATAAACTTTTTTTGAAAGACTATCTATATAAATCCATCCATTTGAAGAGAATCTCGTATTAGAACCATCACTCTCGGATACGCTTTGACCAATATTGAAAATGTAATAGTTTGTTGAATCAGTCTTTTCAATTTGATCCAAAATCCATTCAACTTTAACATTGTTTTTTAATGAAAGCTTGATCAATTGATTTTCAGAATTATTTATATAATCAAAAACTAAAGAATCATACCAATTTTGAGATTCTAAGACTAAAGATGAATCAATTTGATTAACTACACTTTTTTCAGCAACTTTTGAGTGATAATTACATGATAAAAAAGTAACTAAAACTGTTAATAAAAATATTTTTTTAATAAATACCATGTATAAAACAATTTTAAACCAAATAAATTCCGTCTTCTTTGATTTCGATAAGTTTTTGTTTGTATAAATTCCCAACGGCTTTTTTGAAATTCTTTTTACTCATTTTCAACACCGTTTTAATGTCTTCTGGATGCGAATTATCGGTTAAACGTAAGAAACCACGATTTGCTTTTAATTCGTCTAAAATTACTTGCGAAGAAGGTTCGATTGCCTCTACTCCAACTTTACGTAACATGACATCAATTTTACCATCAGGACGAATGTTTTTGATATACCCTTTTGTTTTCATTCCAGGTTTTACATCATCATACACTTCATTTTTATAAGCTAAACCTTTGTGCTTTTGATTGATAATGCAATTGATTCCACCTTCAGTAATGTGAGAAATTAAAATATCTACTTCTTCATTGCGTTGTAACTCTAAATTATCATTACTCAAAAACTGATTGGTTTTACTTGAGGCTACCAAACGATTGGTTTTATCATCTAAAAACATAAACACCAAATAACGTTTCCCTTCTTCCATAGGGCGTGCTTGTTCTTTAAACGGAACAAACAAATCTTTCTCTAATCCCCAATCTAAAAAAGCTCCGAATTTGTTAATGTAATTCACTTTTAAATGCGCAAATTCGTTCAACTTGATATACGGTTTTAAATTAGTCGCAACAGGACGTTCTTCGTGATCTAAATACACAAATACGGTTAAATCATCGCCAATAGTAAATTCTTTTGGCACATATTTATTTGGCAATAAAACATCATCTTCTTGTGTGTTTTCGCTTCCTAAAAATAAACCTACTTTAGTATCTCTAAGTATTTTTAACGTATTGAACTCTCCTATATGCAACATAAATGAAATAAATAAAGTGCAAAGGTAAGCATTTTAAAAATTAGAATTTAGAAATTAGAATTCCGAAATTAAGAAAACAAAAAACCACAAATCAATTACTGACTTGTGGTTATTAAAATTGTATTTTTGAAATTAAATTCCGATCTCTAATTGAAAACGAACATACCAATTTTGTTTATTAGTTCCGTCGAAATAATTCAAATCGCTCAACGTAACTTCACCTTGTAATTTAAAAGCATGTTCCCATAAATATTTGGTTACACCTAACGAATATTGTTTTGAATCAGGTGTTAACGCTTTAATATCATCATGCATATTTTGTGTAGAAAAACGACCAATAATTTCGTAGTTCGTTGGGAAAACATAACTCAATTGGTAATCCATCCCACTTCCTACAGGAACATAATTAAATTCGGTAATATCATCTGGATTAAAAGCGATTGGATCTTTTGCAGTTCTTGACATATAACTAGACATAAAAGCCCAACCATTATATTTCAACATAGCATCTAATAATACTGATTTCATGGTTTTTTGTTCGAATAAATCATTACCCAGTTGACCTTGTGTTCTTCTTGCTAAATTATTTTGATGAAAAGCTCCTGATAATAGTAATCTTGGCTTTTCTTCACGAGCTACGTCTCCTTCAAAATTAGTTCCATCTTTTTTAAACGAACCAAAAGGCATTAATTCTAATTTACCTGTTAGTGCCACTCCATCATCAGCAGATTTTGTCCAGTTTCTACCTTCACCAGTAGTTATTGCCGTTTTTACATTGTATGAGAATTTATCTTTGTTCTCATTCAAGTAATAAGCTTGAAAACCAAAATCACGGTCAATAGTAAAACGAGCATTGTTAATACTTCTATCTGTTAATTGAAGCGCACCAGAAGAATTTACACGTTGGCGATTTCCTGGTAATTTGGTTTGACCAAAAAGAAAACTCCAATGTTTATTAGGTCGATAAAAAACAGCCGCATCACGAATAATATTGATGTTTTCTCCATCTTGAATTTCTCCAACATCTCCAGGAGCAAACGATAATTGAATTACGTATAAGAAATGAGGATTTCCAACATATCCATCAAAACGTAAACGCAAACGTCTGATTTCTCCTGAATAAGCTGCATTATCACCATCGTTTTGAATAAAGGTTACACGATTTTGCATTCTAAAACGAATATTCAATTGAAATAAACTATCTGGTGAAGTAATTCCTAATCCTTTACCATAGTTGTAATAAGGTAAGGCAGCTAATTTTAAATCGTTGTCTTTTGTGGTTACTTTTACATCTTGAGCACTAACAAAAGTACTAATTACAAACAGTAAAAGTGTTACTATTTTTTTCATTATTGCGTTGTTGTTAATTTTGCGCAAAAATAAGATTAAATATATATTAATACTACCTTTGCAAAAATTATTATCATGTCAAACATATATATTGGATATCATTTTACAATATCACCATTAGAGCTTGGAAGCGAAATTTTAATTGCTGAATTAGGAGAAAAAGCCTTTGAAAGCTTTATTGAAACGGAAACTGGAGTTTCTGCATTTGTTCAAAAAAATCAATGGGATGAGAAAATATTAGAAGATATTCAAATTCTAGATAATCCAGAATTTAAAATTGAATATACTTTTGAAGAAATTGAGCAAGTTAATTGGAATGAAGAATGGGAGAAAAACTTCGAGCCTATTGATGTAGATGGTAAATGTCATGTAAGAGCTCCTTTTCATGAAAAAACAGATGCTGAATTTGACATTGTAATTGAACCTAAAATGAGTTTTGGAACAGGTCATCATGAAACTACGCACATGATGATTCAACATTTGTTAGAAACAGATTTAGTAGGAAAGAAAACCTTAGATATGGGATGTGGAACTGCCATTTTAGCCATTTTAGCCGAAATGAAAGGTGCACAACCCATTGACGCTATTGATATTGACAATTGGTGTTACTTAAACTCAATTGAAAATGCAGAGCGTAATAATTGCAAACATATATCGGTTTACGAAGGAGATGTTTCTTTATTAGTGGGTAAAAAATATGATGTAATTATTGCTAACATCAACCGTAATATTTTATTAAACGATATGCAACAATATGTAGCTAGTTTAAACGAAAACGGAATTTTATTTTTAAGTGGATTCTATACTGAAGATATTCCTGTTATTTCGGAAAGTTGTACCTCTAAAGGATTAACTTATGTTAAGCAATTTGAGCGTAACAATTGGGTTGCTTTGAAGTTTGTTAAATAGCTGGAAGATGGATGATGGATGATGGACGCTGGATGATGGTGATGGAATTTAAAAGTTTAACTTTTTTAAAATTTGATTTTTGAATTTGAAATTGAACTTGAAACAATTTTTTAATATTTTTGTAATGAACTTTCAAACGTAAAGCAAATGAGCACGATAGAAAAAGTACAAGAAGAAATTTTAGTTGAAGAAGCTATTGGATTAAACCATGAAATTGTATTACACAATGATGATGTAAATACTTTTGATCATGTAATTGACACTTTAGTTAGAGTTTGTAATCATGATGATTTACAAGCCGAACAATGTGCTATACTAGTTCATTACAAAGGAAAATGTACAGTTAAAACAGGTTCTCTTAAAGAATTAAAACCACAATGTTCTGCATTACTAGATGCTGGTTTAAGTGCTGAATTAATATAAAAAAGTCCCGATTAAATCGGGACTTTTTGTTTTATTTGTTTTTAGGATTACCCTAAAACTTCTTTTACTTTTTTACCAATTTCTGCTGGAGAATCTACAACGTGAATTCCGTTTTCTCTCATGATACGTTTTTTAGCTTCTGCTGTATCATCAGCACCACCAACGATTGCACCTGCGTGACCCATTGTTCTTCCTTTTGGAGCAGTTTCACCTGCAATAAATCCAACAACTGGTTTACGGTTTCCATCTGCTTTAACCCAACGAGCAGCATCTGCTTCTAATTGACCTCCGATTTCACCAATCATGATGATAATTTCAGTTTCTGGGTCATTCATTAATAATTCAACCGCTTCTTTAGTAGTTGTACCAATGATTGGGTCACCACCAATTCCGATAGCTGTAGTAATTCCTAAACCTTGTTTTACAACTTGGTCAGCAGCTTCATATGTTAAAGTACCTGATTTAGATACGATACCAACTGTTCCTTTTTTGAAAACGAAACCAGGCATAATACCTACTTTAGCTTCTTCTGGAGTAATTACACCTGGACAGTTAGGACCAACTAAACGGCAATCTTTTCCTTTAATATAATCATACGCTTTAATCATATCAGAAACTGGAATACCTTCAGTAATACAAATGATTACTTTGATACCAGCCTCAGCAGCTTCCATAATTGCATCCGCAGCAAATGCAGGCGGAACGAAGATAATTGAAGTATCTGCTCCTGCTTTTTCAACAGCATCTTTAACTGTGTTGAAAACAGGACGGTCTAAATGCATAGTTCCTCCTTTTCCTGGAGTTACACCACCTACAACATTTGTTCCGTATTCAATCATTTGTGAAGCGTGGAAAGTACCTTCGCTACCTGTAAATCCTTGAACAATTATTTTTGAATTTTTATTTACTAAAACGCTCATGATATATGAATTAAATTGTGTTTAAATTTGTGATGCAAAAGTAAGTTTTTTACCAATTAATCACGAAATTTTAATAGTATTTT
>JACCDV010501136.1_pt1 | contig 26837 bp, 21 predicted proteins | sample 7446131 | NCBI WGS metagenome assembly JACCDV01 (sample SAMN15323448, study PRJNA562643) | freshwater metagenome | isolation source: river surface water | place: USA:Blue River Watershed | collected 2017-08-17 | reverse complement strand
GCTCAGGCGTAGAGCCGGGCCAGCGACTCGGCCACACAGACCGGCTTGTCGCTGCCTTCGCGCTCGATCGTCACGTTCCACTGGATCTGCAGGCCGCCGTCGATCGGCGTGGCCTCGGCCAGCGTGAGGTGCGCGCGCACCCGGCTGCCCACCGGCACCGGCGCCGGAAAACGCACCTTGTTGAGACCGTAGTTGACCCCCATGCGGGCCTGCTGCACATGCACCGCATCGCCAAAAAATTTGGACAGCAGCGAAAGCGTGAGGAAGCCGTGCGCGATCGGGGCACCAAAAGGCCCCTGCTTGGCGCGTTCCACGTCCACATGGATCCACTGCTGGTCGTGCGTCGCGTCGGCGAACTGGTTGACCTGGTCCTGCGTGATGGTCAGCCAGTCGGTGGTGGCCACATGCTGGCCAACGCAGGCGGCCAGATCGGAGAGTTGGGCAAAGACTTTCATGCGCCCCACTGTAGGCAAATGCGTGCCGCCGTACTGTCCATGCGGCGACAGGCTTGACCGGCATCAAGTCCGGCTTGCTCTCAGCGGACCATACTGAATCCATGGCAACGGCTCCAACGCAAGATGACACCCTGACCGGCCTGAGCAACGAGGAAGCGGCGCTTCGTCTTCAAAAACACGGCCCCAACGCCTTCGACACCGAGCCGCCGCGCACCTGGGCGCGCCGCCTGATGGAGATGGCGCGCGAGCCCATGTTCATGCTGCTGGTGGCCGCAGCGCTGCTCTACATCGTGCTGGGCGACCTCGTTGAAGGCCTGACCCTGTCGCTGTTTGTGCTGGCGGTGCTGGGCATGACCTTCTGGCAGGAAGGCCGGGCCGAATCGGCGCTACAGGCCCTGCGCGGACTGACCCAACCACAGGCCCGGGTGCTGCGCGGTGGCCAGGTGCAGCGCATCCCGGCGCGCGAAGTGGTACCCGGCGACCTGCTGATGCTGGCCGAGGGCGACCGCATCGCCGCCGACGGCTGGCTGTTGCAGGCCGTTCTGTTGCAGGTGGACGAATCGCTGCTCACGGGCGAATCGGTGCCGGTGGGCAAGCGCGCCGCGCCCGAACAAGCCCCTAAAACCACCGCCCCCAGTGGCGAGGACAGCCCGGCCGTGTTCGCCGCCTGCCATGTGGTGCGCGGCCAGGGCCTCGCGCAGGTCACCGCCACCGGCGCTCGCAGCCAGGTTGGCCAGATCGGCGCGGCGCTGACCCAGACCCGCGAAGCCGCGAGCCCCCTGCAGCAACAGACCGCCGCACTGGTGCGCAAACTCGCGTTGGGTGTCGCGCTGCTGTGCCTGCTGATGCTGCTGACACTCGGCCTGCGCCACGACGACTGGCTGGCCGCCGCCCTGTCAGCCATCGCACTGGCCATGTCCTTGCTGCCCGAGGAATACCCTGTCGTGCAGACGCTGTTTCCGGCGCTGGGCGCGCGCCGCCTCACGCAGGACGGCGTGCTGACCCGACGCATCAATGCCATCGAAACCCTGGGCGCGGTCAGCGTGCTGTGCACCGACAAGACCGGCACGCTCACCCAAAACCGCATGACCGTGGCCGCGCTCGCCACCGGACCGGCCGATGCGCCCGAGGTGCTGCACCTGCCGCCCAGCGGCGCGCCCTTGCTCACCCCCGTCTTCAGGCCCTTGCTGGAACACGCCATCCTGGCCAGCGCGCCCGAACCCTTTGACCCGATGGAGCACGCCTTCCACCGACTGGGCGCCGAGCACCTGCAGGACACCGGTCACCTGCATGCCGACTGGACGCTGGTGCACAGCTACCCGCTCAGCCCGGCCTTGCCCGCCATGTCGCACATCTGGCAGACCGGACCCTCGCTGGAGAGCAGCAACCGCCACAGCGTTTCGGCCAAAGGCGCGCCCGAGGCGGTGCTGGACCTGTGCCACCTTCCAGCGCATGAACGCCAGCCATGGCTGGCCACCGCCAACCAGCTCGCCGGGCAAGGCCTGCGGGTGCTGGGCGTGGCGCACGGGCAGGTGGACAACACCGGTTTTCCCGGCAACGCGCACGAGCTGGACTTTGAATGGCTGGGCCTGATCGGCCTGCACGACCCCCTGCGGCCGGACATCCAGCAGGCGGTCGCGCAATGCCACAGCGCAGGCATCCGCGTGATCATGATCACCGGCGACTACGCGGCCACCGCGCGCGTGATCGCTGCACAGGCCGGTCTGGTCACCGGCGAAAGCGATGAGCAGGTGCTGACCGGCAGCGAGCTGGACAAGCTCGACGACAGCGCCCTGCGCGAGCGCCTGCAAGGCGTGCGCATCTGCGCGCGCATCACCCCTGCGCAAAAACTGCGGCTGGTGCAGGCCCTGCAGGCCAGCGGTGAGGTGGTGGCCATGACCGGCGATGGCGTGAACGACGCCCCGGCCCTGCACGCCGCCCATGTGGGCATCGCCATGGGCCTGCGCGGCACCGACGTGGCGCGCGAAGCGTCTGACCTGGTGCTGGTGGACGACCGCTTCAGCGCCATCGTGCGCGGCATCCGCACCGGTCGCCGCATCTTTGACAACCTCGGGCTGGCGATGCGTTACATCTTCGCCATCCACATCCCGGTCGGCCTGCTGGCACTGTGGCCGCTGTTCGATGGTCCGACCCTGTTGCAGCCTCTGCACCTGGCGCTGCTCGAACTCGTGATCGACCCGGCCTGCGCCATCGCCTTCGAACACGAAGCCGAAGATCCGAAGGTCATGCAGAGGCCCCCGCGCGATGTCCGACGGCCGCTCTTCGATGTGCGCGCAGTGGGCGGTGCGCTGCTGCAAGGTCTGTCGCTGGTCATGGCACTGTCCCTCGCACTGGTCTGGCTGACACACAGCGGCACCGGCACGATCGACAGCCCGATGGCCCGCAGCCTGTGCCTGCTGGTGCTGGTGCTCGGCAGCAGCGCCCTAGTCCTGCTGGGAACAGGCCAAGGCTGGCGTCGCAGCCAACCCTGGGCCTGGGGTCTGGGCACAGGCAGTCTGATGCTGCTGGCGCTGATGATGCATTGGCCTGTGCTGGCCAGCCCGCTGGCATTGACTGCCCTGCCCGCACACGCATGGGGCCTGGCGCTGGCCCTGGTCCTGTGCTGTGTGGCCGCGGTGACAGCGCTGGTGCGATGGCTTGGGCGCTGAGCGCAATGCGCGACGGCGCACCAACAAAAACAGCCCATCGCACTAGCATCGCCGCTCTGCACACCGGAGCCCTCTACCGATGAAAGCCCGCCCCCTGCTGTTCCACGATGCCGCCCGCGACAAGATCCGCCGCGGGGCGGATGCACTGGCCGAAGCGGTGCAGGTGACCATGGGGCCGCGCGGGCGCACCGTGATCCTGGACCGCGAGTTCGGGCCGCCGCAGATCGTCAACTCGGGCGTGCTGGTGGCGCGGGCGGTGGAACTGGAAGACCCGTTCGAGAACATGGGCGCGCATTTGCTGCGCGAGGTGGCCGCCCGCACCAGCGAAATGGCGGGCGACGGCACCACCACCGCCACGGTACTGGCGGCGGGCATGATCCATGAAGGGCTGCGCTACCTGGCCGGTGGCATGAACCCGATGGACCTCAAGCGCGGCATCGAGCGCGCCATCGAAGCCGTGGTGGCCGAGCTGCACCGCATGGCCCAGCCCTGCGCCACGCGGCAGGACGTGGCGCATGTGGCCGCCATCTCGGCCAACAACGACACCTCGATCGGCGACCTGCTGGCCAGCGCGATTGACAAGGTAGGACGCGAAGGCGCCATCTCGATCGAGGACGGCTCGGGCCTGGTCAGCGTGCTGGAGGTGGTCGAGGGCCTGCAGTTTGCCAACGGCTACCTCTCCTCGTATTTCGTGAACAACGCCGAGCGGCAAAGCGCCGTGCTCGAAGACGCGCTGGTGCTGCTCGTCGACGGGCGTCTGGCCTCGCTGGCCGAGCTGCTGCCCCTGCTGGAGCAGGTGGTCAAGGCCGCGCAGCCCCTGCTGGTGATCGCCGAAGACATCGACAACGACACGCTGGCCGCGCTGGTCATCAACCACCTGCGCGGCTCGATCAAGGCCTGCGCCGTCAAGGCGCCGGGCTTCGGCAACCACCGCAAGGCCATGCTGCAGGACATGGCGGTGCTCACGGGCGCCCAACTGGTGAGCGAGGAGCTGGGCCGAAGCCTGGGCAAATTACAGCTGACCGATCTGGGCCGGGCCAAGCGGGTCGAAGTCGGCAAGGACAGCACCACCCTGATCGGAGGCGCGGGCGACAAGCAAGCGATTGCAGCGCGGGTGCAGGCTATCCGGCAGGAGCGGGAAAAAGCCAGCAGCGATTACGACCGCGAGAAATTGGACGAGCGCATCGCCCGGCTGGCCGGTGGCGTGGCCCTGATCAAGGTCGGCGCCAGCACCGAAACCGAACTCAAGGAACGCAAGGTGCGGGTCGAGGACGCGCTGCACGCCACCCGCGCGGCGGTCGAAGAAGGCATCGTGCCCGGGGGCGGCGTGGCCCTGCTGCGTGCGCGGCGGGTGCTGGACGCACTGCAGGGCGAGAACCTGGACGAGACCTCGGGCATCCGGCTGGTGCAGCGTGCGCTCGAAGAGCCGCTGCGCCGCATCGTCAGCAACGCGGGCATGGAGCCTTCGGTGATCGCCGAGAAAGTGGATGCCTGCCCCGAGCTCGCCTACGGCTACAACGCGGCCACACGCCGCTATGGCGACCTGCTGCAAATGGGGGTGATCGACCCCGCCAAGGTCACACGCCTGGCCCTGCAGAACGCCGCCTCGATCGCCGCGCTGGTGCTGACCACCGACTGCATGATCGCGCTGCCCCCGCCGCCGCCTGCGCCGGTCCTGCCCGGTGCGGAGGTCATGTGATGGCAGACCACCTCAGCACCGCAGAGCGCCACGCCGGTGAAAGACCCGCTTTGCTCCAGGGCCGCCTGACCCTGCCCGAGCAGGACCTGTGCCGCCAGATCCTGCAGCAGCGCTACCTGCAGCCCGGCGAACGCCATCGCGAAGACCTGTTCGTGCGCGTGGCCCATGCTCTGGCACAGGCCGAAGACGCCCCCGTGCGCGAACAGTGGGCCAACCGCTTCAAACAAACGCTGGAGCAAGGAGGACTGGTGGCCGGGCGCATCCTGGCAGGAGCAGGCACCGGCCTGCACACCACGCTGGTCAACTGCTTCGTGCAACCAGTGGGGGACTGCATCCTCGGGCACGACGAAACCGGCCACCCCGGCATCTACGAAGCGCTGGGTCAGGCGGCCGAAACCCTGCGGCGCGGGGGCGGTGTGGGCTATGACTTTTCGGCCTTGCGCCCTCGCGGCGCGCTGGTGCGCAGCACCGCATCGCTCGCCTCGGGACCCTGCAGCTACATCGACGTGTTCGAGCAGTCCTGCGCCACCGTGGAAATGGCGGGCCTGCGGCGGGGCGCGCAAATGGCGGTGCTGCGCATCGACCACCCCGACATCCACGAGTTCATCGAGGCCAAGCGCGAGCCCGGGCGCTGGCGGCATTTCAACCTGACGGTGGCTGTGAGCGACGCCTTCATGCAGGCACTGGCCCAGGGCGCCGACTGGTCACTGGTGCACCGCGCCAGCCCCGGGCAGGCGCAAATGGACCAGGGCGCCCACTGGCGCGACGACGGCCAATGGGTCTACCGCACCCTGCCCGCGCGCGTGCTGTGGGACGCGCTGCTGCACGCTGCCCACGACACGGCCGAGCCGGGGGTGCTCTTCACCGATACCGTGCACCGCGAGAACAACCTGCGCCACCTGGAGCAGATCACCGCAGCCAACCCCTGTGGCGAACAGCCCCTGCCCCCCTACGGCGCCTGCGTGCTGGGCTCGGTGGTGCTGCCGCGCTTTGTGCGTGAACCGTTCACAGCGCAGGCCCAGCTGGACTTCGGGGCCATGGGCGAATGCGCCAGCGTGCTGGTGCGCATGCTCGACAACGTGCTGGACCTGAGCTGGTGGCCCCTGCCCGAGCAGCACCGCGAAGCCCACACCAAGCGCCGCATCGGCCTGGGCTTTACCGGGCTGGCCGACACGCTCAACATGCTGGGCCTGCGCTACGACAGCGATGCAGGCCGCCAGATGTCCGCACGCATCGCACGAAGCCTGCGGGATACCGCCTATGCCAGCTCGCTCGCACTGGCGCGCGAAAAAGGCCCCTACCCCTTGTTCAGCGCCGACGCCTGCCTGGCCGAAGGCACCTGCGCCAGCCGCCTGCCACCCGCCCTGCTGGCCCAAATCCACCAGCACGGTCTGCGCAACAGCCACCTGCTGTGCATCGCCCCCACCGGCGGCATCAGCCTGGCGCTGGCGGACAACACCTCCAGCGGGATCGAGCCCGCCCTGGGCTGGGTGGTGCGCCACACCGTTCCCCAGCTGCATGCGCATGCCTCGCGTGTGGAAAACCATGCATGGCGGGTTTTCAAAACACAGGGCGGGGACATCCACCATCTGCCCGAAAGCTTTGTCACCGCGCAGCAGGTTTCGCCACAGGACCACATCGCCATGGTGGCTGCCGTGCAGCCTTTTGTGGATGCAGGGATTTCCAAAACCGTGCACCTGTCCGACAGCCTGGACTGGGGGGCATTTGCCACGCTCTACACCGAGGCCTGGCGTCAGGGGCTCAAAGGCCTGACCTGCTGGCGGCCCGGGGCCAGCAGCGGCAGTGCCTTGCAGGTGGTTTGAGCAGGTGGTTGAATCAGGTCGCTGAAGGGCGCACACCCGTCATTCAGCCACCGGGGCACTTTCGGCTTGTGTCAAAAGGGTCTGCAAAGCCGCCGCATCCAGCGTTTCCTTGTCCAGCAAGGCCTGCACGCAGCGTGCCATCACCTCGCGGCGCTGGCTCAGCAATTGCGTGGCCCGCTGCAGCGCGGCGCTCACAATGGCATGCACCGCGCGGTCCATGGCCTGCTGGGTGGCCTCGGAGACCAGCGTGCGAGCGCGCCAGTCCTCGGGCAAGCCGTCCATCAGCATGGCCGGGTGCGGGCTGTCGTAGCTGACGCACCCCAGGGCTTCGTCCATGCCGTGGCGCATCACCATGTCACGCGCCAGCGCGGTGGCTCGGGCCAGATCGTCGGCCGCGCCGGTGGACACGGTGCCCAGCACCAGCTGCTCGGCCGCACGCCCGCCCAGCAAAATGCAGATGCGGTTTTCAAGCTCCTCCCGGGTCATGAGGTAACGGTCCTCCAGCGGGCGCTGGATGGTGTAGCCCAGCGCGCCAATGCCACGCGGGATGATCGACACCTTGTGGATGACGTCGCTGCCGGGCAGGCTGAGCGCGACCAGGGCATGGCCGATTTCATGGTGGGCCACGGTGCGGCGTTCGAGCGGATTGAGCAGGCGGTTGCGTTTTTCGAGCCCCGCGACGATGCGCTCGATGGCGGCGGTGAAGTCGGCCAGCGTGACCTCGCCAGCCTGACGCCGCGTGGCCACGATGGCCGCTTCATTGACCAGATTGGCCAGATCGGCCCCCGAAAACCCCGGCGTCAGCGCCGCCACCTCGTCCAGCGACAGGTCCTTGGCCAGCGTCACGCGCCGCACATGCACCTGCAGGATCTGCACACGGCCCGCGCGGTCGGGCTTGTCCACCAGCACCTGCCGGTCAAAGCGGCCCGCGCGCAGCAGGGCCGGGTCCAGAATTTCCGGGCGGTTGGTGGCCGCCAGAATGATCACGCCCGCCGTGGTGTCAAAACCGTCCATCTCGGCCAGCAGCTGGTTGAGGGTCTGCTCCTTTTCGTCGTGCCCGCCCCAGCCGCCCAACACGCCGCGCGCACGGCCCAGCGCGTCCAGTTCGTCAATGAACACGATGGCGGGCGCCAGCTTGCGCGCCTGCTCGAACAGATCGCGCACACGCGAAGCGCCCACGCCGACAAAGAGTTCAACAAACTCGCTGCCCGACATGGAAAAGAAAGGCACACCCGCCTCACCGGCCACCGCCTTGGCCAGCAAGGTCTTGCCGGTGCCAGGTGGTCCGACCAGCAACACGCCCTTGGGGATGTGCGCCCCCAGGCGACCATAGTCTTCGGGGTGGCGCAAGAACTCCACCACCTCCATCAGCTCCTGCTTGGCCTCGTCCACGCCCGCCACATCGGCAAAAGTCACGCCGGTGTCCTGCGTGACATGGACCTTGGCCCGGCTCTGACCGATCTGCATCAGGCCGCCCATGCCCTGGCGCTGCACCAGTTTGCGGATCAGCAACCACCACAGGCCGAAGAACACCAGCGAAGGCAAGATCCACGACAGCACATCGCGCCAGAAGCTGGTTTGCAGCACCCGCCGGTAGGGCACATGAAAACCATCGAGCCAACGGACCAGTTCAGGTTCGATGCGCACCGTCACCAGCTCACGCTTGCCTTGTTCGGGCGTCCTGAGCTGCCCGCTCAAGTGGGTGTCGGTCACCACCACCTGTTGCAAACGGTCGTCACGCAAAGCCTGCTCGAACTGGTCAAACCCGACCAGCTGCACCTGCGATGTGGCCAGCCAGGTCTGAATGCCCAGCACGGCCAGCAAGGCGCCGATCCAGTACAGCAGGTGCCAGAGGTTCTTGCGGTCCATGGTCAGGCGCTGTGCCCCACGCGACGCTGGTGCACGGCTTGCTCATGGTGCGTGGCGGTGAGCTCCATGGCCTGGCGCTGGCGGCGAAGCCGCGCCTGCGCACGCCCCAGCAGGCTGTTGGCCGGATAGCCGGTGGGGCCCCGCTCCCCCCAGGGCATGCCGGACAACAGCGTCATGCCCTCGGCCACGGTGTCGGCGGTGTGGATGTGAAAACGCCCCTGCGCCACCGCCTGCACCACGCGCTCGTCCAGCATCAGGTGCCGACGGTTGCGCCTGGGGATCAAGACGCCCTGGCTACCATCAAGCCCCACGCGCTCGCAGCTGCGAAAAAATCCCTCGATCTTTTCGTTGATGCCGCCCACCGGCAGCAAATCACCGCTGGTGTTGAAGGCGCCGGTCACGGCCAGGCCCTGAGCCACCGGCACCGCAGCGAGTGCCGACAGCAGGGCATAAAGCTCGGCACACGAGGCCGAGTCGCCTTCGACGCCGCCGTATTCCTGCTCGAACACCAGACTCGCCTCCAGCGCCAGCGGAGCCAGGTGCGCAAAGAGCCCGGCCAGATGACTTTGCAGCACCAGCACCCCTTTGTCATGCAGCGGGCCGGAGAGTTCCACCTCGCGGTCAATGCTGATGACGCCCTTGTCGCCCGCCTGCGCACGCGCCGTCACGCGGATGGGAAAACCAAAGGCATGGTCGCCGTACTGCACCACGCTCAGCCCGTTGACGCTGGCCTCCATGCGCCCACTCAAGGGCATCACCCGCTCGCCCTGCGCCAGCGCGTCCAGCAAACGCTCCTCGGGCTCGTCGTGTCGGTGTCTGCGTGCCTGCACGGCCTGCCGCACGTCCAGTGCCTGCACTTCGCTGGCCTGGCGTTGGCGCGCCTGCATGGCGCTTTCCATGACCAGGGCTTCGGTCAAGGCAAAGGCCGCACTCTGGCGGTGCTGGTCCTGGGCCTGGCGGTGGCTCTGTTCAATCAGCAGGGCCACCGCCTCGGCAGAGCAATGCGGCAAGGCCCAGCGGGCACAGGTGCGGGCCACGAACACGGCCGTGTCTTTCCAGGTCTGCGGGCTGGCTGCAAAGCTGTCGGCAAAGTCCACCTTGCAGCGAAAACGCCTGGCCATGTCGGGGTCAAGTGTGAGCACCGCCTCGTACTCTTCCGGTGAAGTCACCAGCACCAGCTTGACGTCGGCACGCACCGCCTCTGGGGTGAGCGAAACCGCCGCTACCGGGGCATAAAGCACGCCGGGCTCCTCGATCTGCAGGTTTCCGCAGCGCACATAGCGGCGCAACTTTTCCCATACGGGCGCATCCGCCAGCACATCGCGCAAATGCAGCAAGAGATAGCCGCCATGTGCTCGCAGCAGACTGCCGACCCTTATGCGCATGAAGTCGGTCACCAGCATGTCCCCATCCGACTCGTATTCGATGCATCCGAACAACTGTCGGTGGCTCGGGTTGTCTTCCTGAATGACAGGTGCACCCTGCAGGTCATGGTTGTCCACGGCCACGTTCACTCTCAGTCCATCGAGCAGGGCCTGCAAGGCTTCGGTGCGCAGCTCCTCATCGTCCACGCCTGTGTGAAACAGTTCCACATGCTCCAGCACCTCCAGCTGCAGACTCTGCAGCCACAGCTCGAACCGGACACGTTCTGCCGGAGCGGGCTGCACGGCACTTTGCACATCACGCCATTCACGTTCCAACAAGGGCTTGATGATCTGGCGGCGCAGAACGGCCAGGCCTTCGTTCATGACCCGCTCCAGCGAATGGGTCTTTTCAAGAAATTGCTCGATGCGCTCGCGCAGGTGGACTTCGGCCTGGTCAATGTCCGCGCGCTGCTGCGGACTCATGGCCATCGCACGCTCCGCCGTCAGCGCTTGACCCTGGTCGTCGCGGCAGGTGAACACCAGGTGCCCTTGATCGCGCATGAGGCTGAAGCGATGCCCCTCGGCAAAGGCGTTGAGTTCGGTATAGGCCCTCGACTCTTCACTCTTGTAGACCTGCGCAATCCGGTCACTTTCAGCTTTCACATCGGGTTCGGTCAGTCGCCTGGGCACCTCTGTCTGCAAGCGCCTGGCCAGTTGCCCCATGTGCTGGCGCAGCAGACGACCCTGCCCGGCTGGCAGCCGCAAGGCCAGCGGTTGCTCAGGATGTTCGACATGGTGCAGAAAGCACAGATCCGGGGGCGCCGCCCGGGTGGCCGCGTGGTGGCGCATGAGCTGGCGCATGAGCGTGGTGCGGCCAGTTCCAACCTCGCCAACCACCAGCAGGTTGTACCCCGGCATGTCCATGCCCAGGCCAAAGCGTGCCGCCGTTTCAGCGCGCGGCTGCCCGATCCAGGGCAAAGGCTGTTCGCTGAGCTCTGCCGTGCTGCCGAAACCCAAACTGACCGGATCGACACGCCGCAGCAAATCGTTGGCTTCAAGGCGCTGGCAGGGCATGGGCAAGCAGACAAACGGGCATGCCCCATTGTGTTGGGCAGCGGCCCGATTGCCGATACCGCCAAAGCGGTAGCCCCGATCAGGGCCTCAGTGAAACCCGTCCCACAACAGCTTGCAGCCGGTCAGGAACATGCCCCAGAGCACAAACCGGTAAAACAGCTGCGGGGAAATCCGGCGCGCAATCTTCACCCCAAACCACACGCCCAATGGGGCCAGAGGCAATAGCACCAGCGAAGTCGCCAGGTTGGCCCAGCTGAGCAAACCCAGCCAGGCATAAGGCCCCCACTTGGCCATGTTCACAAAGAAAAACAAGAAGGCCATGGTGCCGGTGAAGACCACCGGCGGCAGCCGCAGCGGAATGGCGTAGGCATTGACCGGCGGCCCGCCCGCATGGGCAATGAAGCTGGTGAAGCCCGAGGTGGTCAGCAGCAGCGCCCCGGCCCAGCGCGGCGGAGGCGGGCTGTCAGGCCTGGGTGGAAAGAGCAGCCGCTGCGCCAGAAACAGCAAGGTGCTGGCGCCCACAATGCCCGCCACCACATGGGCATTGAGCAACTTGAACAGCAGCGTGCCCAGCACGATGCCCAGCAAGGCAAAGGGCAGCATGAAACGCAGCAGCTTGCGGTCAAAATCATGGCGAAAGGCCGCCAGACCCATCACGTCCATGACGAACAGCAGCGGCATGAGGATGGCCGCCGCTTGCGGCACCGGAATCGCCAGCGCCATGAGCGGCACCGCCAGCGAACCAAAGCCCGCCCCGAAACCGCTTTTGCTGACGCCCAGCAGCAGCACGGCAGGCACGGCCACAGCGTAAAAGACGGGATCAACAAGCAGCGGCAGGGTGAACACTCCGCCATCTTAGTCGGCCCGGGGATAATGCCGAACATGCCCAAGACCCCAGCCATCGATGCCCTGCTTTTTGATCTGGACGGCACCCTGGTCGACAGCGAACATGCCGGCCTGGAAGTGCTGCACCAGATGGCTTGTGGGCTGGGACTGGGGTGGAGCCTGGCAGAAAGCCAGCAACGTTTTCGCGGGGTTCCGATGCCACAGTGCGTGTCGGTCATTGCCCGGCATCTGCCAGAGGGTCAAGCCGAGCTGGATGAAGTGCAGTTTTTGCGTGATCTGCGCGCCGCCATGGCCGAACGCTTTCGCAGGGACCTGCAAGAGATTCCGGGAGCCAATGCGCTGCTGGCGAGCCTGAAGATTCCGTTTGCCGTCGCCACCAACGGGCCACGCGAGAAAGCCGCACTGACCCTGAGCCTGACCGGTCTGGACCGCTGGCTCGAAGGCCGGGTGTTCTGCGCACCCGAGGTGGGCAGCTACAAGCCCGAACCTGGGCTGTTTTTGCATGCGGCGCAGGCTCTGGGCTGCGATCCCGCGCACTGCGCTGTGGTGGAAGACAGCCTGCCCGGGATGCTGGGCGGGCTGGCCGCGGGCATGCGGGTGTTCAGCCTGCATCCTCGCCAGGGACTGCCCAGCCATGTGGCGCAGCAGGTGACGTTCATCGGGCAACTGGCCGATCTGCAGCGCTGGCTGTGAACGCTCTCCAGCTCGGCTCGTGCAGTCATCCCTGCCGATACGCTCATAGCCCTGCATGGCGAACCCAGCCGGTCAGTGACTGTGGGCGACCGCACTGTCGCCAGATGCGATCGCAGCCAAGATGGAGTTGACGGCTAACGCCCGGCTTCCAGCCGCACCAGCGTGAGCCCCAACAGGAGCAAGCCATGATGAAAAAAACGCTGTGGGCCGCACTGGCCACCTCTGCCCTGATGCTGGTCGCTTCGGGTTGCGCCGTCTCTCGCGGACAGGAAACCGTGGGGGCCTACATTGACGATGCGGCCATCACCAGTACCGTCAAAGCCCGGCTGTTTGAAGACAAGGACGTGGCTGGATCGTCCATCAGCGTGGAAACCCTCAAGGGCACGGTGTTGTTGTCGGGTTTCGCCAAAAACGCCCTTGAACGCAGCAAGGCCGAAAGCATTGCACGTGGGGTCAAGGGCGTCACGGCCGTCAGAAATGAGATCGCCATACGCCCGTGAACAAGATCAGTCCTGGTGCGCCATGTCGATGAAGTCCTGAGTGGCTACCAAGCCCAGGCCCGGCAGGCCAATGCCCAAGCGGGCTGCAATGCGCCGTCTTCACCGATCAATCAGGCTACCAGCGGTACTACGAGCCGGAATGTCTGGTTTTTTCCAGTCGTCCGGTATCCAGGCCCATGGCATTCAGACGCGCCAGCAAAGCCGCATAGCGCGAGGGATCGACAGCTGGACTGCGCGACAAGATCCAAAGGTATTCGCGTGAAGGCTCGCTCACGGCCACCAGTTCATAGCGGTCGTCGAGGTCAACGATCCAGTAATCACCCCAGACCCAGGGCAGCCACGACAACCAGGCAGGCGCAAATCGCACCTCCAGCCTGGCCGACTGGGTGCCGCCAATTTGCCGCGCCAGGCCCAGCGCCATTTCCCATTCACCATCCGCACGACGGCATTGGTTCAGAACAGCAATACTCCCGTCGGGTCTCAAAGCGTAGTCGGCCGAGGTGTCCGATACGCACTTCTTCTGAAACCGGTTCGGGAATTTTGCGATTTCATGCCACCGCCCCAAATATTGGGAAACATCCAGATTTGGAATGGCCGTTAAAGGTGCCAGGCTCTGGGCCGTGGCGCTGTGCATCAGCGCGCACAGGCCCAGCACCAGAATGAATGCGTGTCGCTTCACGGCTTGTTATTTACCGGAGGATGCTGAACGACTCAGACGCGCTCGAGGATCAAGGCAATGCCCTGCCCCACGCCGATGCACATGGTGCACAGCGCATAGCGACCACCCGTGGTGTGCAGGCGGTTGATGGCGGTGGTGGCCAGACGTGCACCCGAAGCACCCAGCGGGTGACCCAGCGCAATCGCGCCGCCCCAGGCGTTCACGCGGGCATCGTCGTCCTTCAGGCCGAGCATGCGCAGCACGGCCAGACCTTGCGCCGCAAAGGCTTCGTTGAGTTCGATCACGTCGATCTGGTCCAGCGTCAGACCCGTCTGAGCCAGCACTTTTTGCGTGGCCGGAGCCGGGCCAATGCCCATGATGCGCGGCGCCACACCGGCAGTCGCCATGCCGACCACACGGGCCTTGGGCGTCAGGCCGTACTTGGCGGCTTCAGCCTCACCGGCCAGCAACAACGCGCAGGCGCCGTCGTTCACGCCCGATGCGTTGCCTGCGGTCACGGTGCCGTCCGGGCGCACCACCCCTTTGAGCTTGGCCAGCGCCTCCAGGCTGGTCTCGCGCGGGTGCTCGTCGGTATCCACAACGATGGCATCGCCTTTTTTCTGGGGGATGCTCACACCCACGATTTCGCGGGCCAGGTGCCCGGCCTTGATGGCCGCGACGGCACGCAGCTGGCTGTTCATGGCCATCAGGTCCTGCGCTTCGCGCTCGATCTTGAAATCGGTGGCCACGTTTTCGGCGGTCTCGGGCATGGAGTCCACACCGTATTGGGCCTTCATCAGCTTGTTGACGAAGCGCCAGCCAATCGTCGTGTCGTACACCGCATTGGCACGGCTGAAGGCGCTCTCGGCCTTGGGCATGACAAACGGGGCCCGGCTCATGCTTTCCACGCCACCCGCGATCATCAGGCCCGCTTCACCGGCCTTGATGGCACGCGCGGCGGTGCCCACAGCGTCCAGACCGGAGCCGCACAGGCGGTTGATGGTGGCGCCCGGCACGCCGATCGGCAGGCCCGCCAGCAGGCTGCTCATGTGGGCGACGTTGCGGTTGTCTTCACCCGCCTGGTTGGCGCAACCGTAGAGCACATCGGTCACAGCCGCCCAGTCCACATTGGGGTTGCGTTGCATCAGGGCACGCAGGGGCACAGCGCCCAGATCGTCGGTGCGCACGCTCGAGAGGGCGCCGCCGTAACGGCCAAAGGGGGTGCGGATGGCATCGCAAATGTAGGCTTGTGTCATGGGGTCTCCTGATGTGGAATGCATAAAATTCAAAAGCAATGATGCATTATCTTGCATATTTGCCGCAATGACCCATTGTGCAGCATGTTTCTGACGCGCCTCGGGCGGTGGGCGACAATCGACACATGCTGATTCAACCCTCGCAAGCCGATGTGCGGCGTTTTTTTTGCGGTGTCTACGCCAAAGCCCGCTCGGGTGCTCCGCTGGAGGCCATGGAATTGCTGGTCAGCCAGTGGATCGACGAGCACCCCGAATACCACGCCGCCTTGTCGGACGTGGACGCGGCCTTGCGCGACATGGCCAAGGCCGACCCGAACACCGAGAACCCGTTCCTGCATTTGTCGATGCACCTGTCGATCAGCGAGCAATGCAGCATCGACCAGCCGCGCGGCATCCGCCAGGCGGTCGAACTGCTGACCCACAGACTCAATTCATTGCACGATGCCCACCACCAGACCATGGAGTGCCTGGGACGCATGGTGTACGAGAGCCAGCGCTCGGGCCGCATGCCCGATGGCCAGGCTTACATCGACTGTGTGCAGCGGCACGCGACACGGGACTAAGGGCCACACCGGCAACAAAAAACCCGCCGAGGCGGGTTTTTTGTGGGGTCGTCGCTCGGCTCAGCGGAACTTGGACTGTGGAATGGTCTTGAGCTCGCCGGGCTGGCTGGCAATGTAACTGGACAGGGCATTGAGTTCGGCGTTGGAGAACTGCTTGGCAATGCCGCCCATCACCCCGTTGCTGCGGCCCCAGGTGGCCTGGTTTTCCACCTTGTAGGACTTAAGGGCCACAAACAGGTAGTCCTTGTGCTGGCCAGCGATCTTGGGGTAGCCGGGGTCGATGGGCTTACTGAAGTTGTCGCCGTGGCAGGACACGCAGGCGCCCTTCTTGAGCAGGGCATCGACCTTGGCATCGGCAGCGGCAGCCACCGGGGCTGCGGCGTCGGTCTTGCCGTGCTGCTCATAGTAAGCGGCCACGTCGGCGATGTCCTGGTCGCTCAGGCTGTCGGCAATGCCGCGCATGGTCGGGTGTTTGCGCTCGCCCTTTTTGTAGGCATTGAGCGCATTCACGATGTACTTGGCGTTCTGGCCCGAAATCATGGGCACCTTGTAAACCTCGGGAAAGCTGGCCTGATAGCCTTTGATGCCGTGACAGCCAATGCACATGGCAATCTTTTGTTCGGCGGCTTTGGCGTCACCCTTGACGTCCTGGGCGAATGCGGAAACAGCCGTCACAGAGGAGACAGCCAGGGTGATGATCGAGGTCAGCAGCTTGTTCATTTTGCTCGGACAATCCTGAATGATTGATAAAAATCAACGGGCCATTATATCGGCCAGCCCCGCATAATCCTGACAGGCATTTTTTGCGATAGAGAAGACCCATGAAATTCACCGGTTCCGAAAATTACGTTGCCACGCAAGACCTGATGCTGGCCGTCAACGCTGCCATCACCCTCAAGCGCCCGCTGCTGGTCAAGGGCGAGCCAGGCACCGGCAAGACCATGCTGGCCGAGGAAGTGTCCGAGGCCCTGGGCCTGAAACTGCTGCAATGGCACATCAAGTCCACCACCAAGGCCCAGCAGGGCCTGTACGAATACGATGCGGTGAGCCGCCTGCGCGACAGCCAGCTGGGCGACGAACGGGTCAAGGACATCGAGAACTACATCGTCAAAGGCGTGCTCTGGCAGGCCTTCACCTCGGAAGAGCCGGTCGCCATCCTGATCGACGAAATCGACAAGGCCGACATCGAATTCCCGAACGACCTGCTGCGCGAAATCGATCGCATGGAGTTCTACTGCTACGAGACCCGCCAGCTGATCAAGGCCAAGACGCGCCCGCTGGTCTTCATCACCTCCAACAACGAAAAGGAGCTGCCCGACGCCTTCCTGCGCCGCTGCTTCTTCCACTACATCAAGTTCCCCGAAGCGGAGACGATGAAGCAGATCGTTCATGTCCACTTCCCCACGCTCAAGAAGGACCTGCTGGCCGTTGCGCTCAAGACTTTCTACGATGTGCGCAACCTGCCGGGCCTGAAGAAAAAGCCCTCGACCAGCGAACTGCTGGACTGGCTGAAACTGCTGGTGGCCGAGGACATCCCGCTCGAAGCCCTGCAAAGTGCCGACCAGAAAGTGTCTGTGCCACCGCTGGTGGGCGCCTTGCTCAAGAACGAGCAGGACGTGACCCTGTTTGAAAAGCTGGTCTTCATGAACCAGCGCAACCGCTGAGCGCGCCATGTCTGAAGCCAGAAAGCTGCTTCTCGAAGGCGTATCCGACGCCGTGGGCTTCATCGGCGGTGCACTGGCCGGCTACTGGATCGGCCAATTCCTGGGTTGGGACATCTTCAGCGAAGGCTACACCGGCGCCAGCATCGGCGCCATCTTGCTGGTGGGTCTGGGCGGCGGTGGTGGTTTGCAACTGGCACGCGCCTGGCGTGCCCGTCAAAAAGACCACTCTCCAAAATAAACGACAGAAAATAGCACCTTCATGACCTTTGTCAGCCCCATCACCCTGTCAGCAAGCGGCATTGAACTGCGCCCCTTAACACTGGAAGACGAGCCAGGACTGCGCGCAGCCGCTGCCGATGGTGAACTCTGGAACATCCGGGTCACCTCGGTTCCGGAGCCGGAAAAAACACGACAGTACATCGAAGAGGCACTGGCCATGCGCGAGGCCGGCAACCGATTTCCTTTTGTGGTCATCGAATCGGCCACGGGACGTGTGCTGGGGACCAGCAGTTACCACGATATCTTGCCCGCCGTTAAACGTGTGGAAATCGGATGGACCTGGTATGCCAAAAGCGTCCAGCGCAGCCACGTCAACACCACCTGCAAAATGCTTTTGCTCACCCATGCCTTCGAGACCCTGGGCTGCCATGTGGTGGGCTGGCGCACAGACAATTTCAACTTCGCGTCACAAGCTGCGATTGAGCGCCTGGGCGCCAAGAAAGACGGTGTGATCCGCGGTCACGCCTTGCGCCGCGACGGCACCATCCGGGACACCGTGATGTACAGCCTGCGCTCGGGCGAATGGCCCGAAGTGAAGGCGCAACTGCTGCACTCCCTGAACAAGCCACGCTAGCCATCCGGGTCTGGACCTGAACCATGCTGATCGACTTTTTCTACACCCTGCGCGCGGCGAAAGTCCCGGTGTCGGTGCGCGAGTACCTCACGCTGCTCGAAGCCCTGCAGGCCAATGTGGTCGGCCCCGCGTCGGATGCCTGCAGCATGGACGATTTCTACCACCTGTCCCGCACCGTGCTGGTCAAGGACGAAAAGCACTTCGACAAGTTCGACAAAGCCTTTGGCGCCTATTTCAAGGGCGTGGAGATGCTCACCGACTTCACCAAGGAAGTCCCGCTGGACTGGCTCGAACAGATCCTGAAAAAGGAACTCACGCCCGAACAGAAAGCCGCCATCGAGAAGATGGGCTGGGACGAGCTGATGGAGACGCTCAAGAAGCGCCTTGAGGAACAAAAAGAACGCCACGAAGGCGGCAACAAGTGGATCGGCACCGGCGGCACCTCGCCCTTTGGCAATGGCGGCTACAACCCGCAGGGCATCCGCATCGGTGGCAAGGGTGGCAACAAGAGCGCCGTCAAAGTCTGGGACCAGCGCGCCTACAAGGATTACGACGACAGCCAGGAGCTGGGCACGCGCAACATCAAGGTCGCGCTGCGCCGCCTGCGCCGCTTTGCGCGCGAAGGCTCACCCGACGAACTGGACCTGGACGGCACCATCCGCAAGACGGCCGCCAACGCAGGCTACCTGGACATCCTGATGCGGCCCGAGCGCCACAACAACGTCAAGGTATTGCTGCTGATGGACGTGGGCGGCACCATGGACGAGCACATCGCCCGCGTGGAAGAAATGTTCTCGGCCGTGAAGGCCGAGTTCAAGCACCTGGAGTACTACTACTTCCACAACTGCGTGTATGACTTCATGTGGAAGAACAACAAGCGCCGGTTTGCCGAGAAGTTCGCCACCTGGGACATCCTGCGCAAGTACAACAAGGACTACAAGCTGATCTTCATCGGGGACGCCACCATGAGCCCCTACGAGATCCTACAGCCGGGCGGCAGCGTGGAATACAACAACGAGGAAGCCGGTGCCGAATGGCTGCAGCGCCTGACGCACGCCTTCCCCAAATACGCCTGGATCAACCCGGAACCCCAAGGCGTGTGGCAGTATCGGCAAAGCATAGCCATCGTCCAGCAACTGATGCGCCAGCGCATGTTCCCGCTCACGCTCAAGGGCCTGGAAGACGCGATGAGACTGCTGAGCAAGTGAGCCTGAGTCAAGCACCTCTCTTCTTTTCTCACTGCCTGCAGACCCTTCGATGGGTCTGCGGTGTTTTGGCGTGCCTGCTTCTGATGAGCAGCGCCTGGGCTCAAGACGACAGCGCAGCCCCCGCCGATGCAGCGTTGGCCTTTGCACTCGACATCCAGGCGCCTGAGCCGATCGCCAGCGGCCTGACGCGCCACCTCGAATTGCAACGCTACAAAGGGCTGATGGATCTGGACAGCACCGAATTGCAGCGACTGCTCAGCGCCGCCGATGTCCAGGCCCGTGAATTGCTGACCACCTGGGGCTTTTTCACACCCACGCTGGATTGGCAAACCACGGCCGGTCCTGCCGAGGGTCCAGGCTGGTCGATTCGCCTGAAAGTGGAAACAGGCCCGCAGGCGCGCATCGGCGAAGTGCGCTGGACCTTCACGGGACACATCCAGGACAGCAAGGAGCACCGTGAACAGCGCGAGGCCTTGCAAAATCAATGGTCACTGCGGGTCGGACAGCCCTTCACACAAGAGGCCTGGACGGAGTCGAAGAGCGCAGCACTGCATCAGCTCACAGCCGAACACTACCCCCTGGCGCGACTGGTGCACAGTCAAGCCCTGGTGGACGCCGAACAACGCCGTGTGGTGCTGAGTCTGACGCTGGACTCCGGCCCCGAAGTCTTTCTCGGACCGGTTCACATCGTGGGCAGTGAGCGTTACAGCGAAGACCAGGCGCGGCGCCTGGCACGCCTCCCCACGGGCCGCAGCTACCGACAAAGTGATCTGCTTGAAGCCCAGCAGCGTCTGGTGCTCAGCGGTTTTTACGATGCAGTGTTTGTCTCGCTCGACACCAGCGGACCGGCATCCTCCATGCCGGTTCGCATCGAGTTGCGCGAAACGCCCCGCCAACGCTGGCAGCTGGGGCTGGGGGTGCGCAGTGACACCGGCCCTCGACTGACACTGGAACACACCCAGCACCGCGTGCCCGGTCTGGACTGGCGTGCCGTCACAAAACTCTCGGTGGATCGTCTGCTGCAAAGCGCCAACCTGGATTTGCTCGCACCGCCCAATGACAGCCTGTGGCGATGGACACTCTCGGGCAAGGCTGAGCACCAAAAATTTTCCGATTACGACCTCGACAGCCAGCGTGTACGCGGTGGCCGGACCCAGTTGGGCGAGCGGATTGACCGAACCTATTACCTGCAGTACGACACAGCGCGCTACAGCGGCGGCCTGGACGACGTCAGGGAGTCGGTCAGCGCCCACTATGCCTGGACCTGGCGGCGATTTGACAGCCTACCCTTCCCCACTCGGGGCTGGGGTCTGGGTCTTGAGTTGGGGACAGGCGTGACCCTGGGCAGCGAGCGGATGCCCTACACACGCGCCTACAGCAAGGCTTTGCTGCTGCTGCCTCTGGGCCATCAGGGACAGCGCCTGTCACTGCGCGGCGAGCTGGGCGCGGTCACGACCCGCCATGCGGACAACATTCCGAGTACCCAGTTGTTCCTTGCCGGTGGCGACCTGAGTGTGCGCGGTTATGCGCCTGGGACCATTGGTGTGAGCAACAGCACCGGCACCATCACCGCAGGGCGTTATTTGACTGTGAGCAGCATCGAATGGCTGGTGCCCATCCGCCGTGGACAACAGCGCACTGAATGGGATGCCCTGGTTTTTGTGGATGCCGGGGCGGTTGCCAACGCAACGTCCGAACTCAGGACCCGAATTGGCGCTGGTTTCGGTGCACGCTGGCGCAGCCCCGTCGGTCCACTGGAAATCGATCTGGCCCAGGCCCGTGATACCGGGCGCTGGCGTTTGCACATGAGTGTGGGGTTCCGCTTCTGATGAACACCTCATCCACGCCACCTGCCCGCCCCATCGCCGCGACTGGCCGACGCATTGCACTGGGCTTGACCAGTCTTGCACTGGCGGGGGCAAGCCTGTGGATCTGGAGTGGCAGCAACGGTTCTCTGAGCGCCAGTTTGCGGATCGTCAACCGCCTTCTGCCTGCCAGTGCACAGCTGCAGACCGAACACGTTCAAGGCAGCCTGCGTCAGGGCGGTCGCATCGGCCTGCTGACCTGGCGTCAGGCAGACCTCACGGTCACGGCGCGAGAAGTCCAGTTTGAACTGGACTGGCGGCGCTTGCTGCAACAGCAACTGCCCTTGGCGACCCTGCGGCTGCAGCAACTGCACGCTGAAGATTCGCGGACTTCAAGCACCTCCCCGCCCACCCCCCTGAGCTGGCCGCTGCGCGTGGACACGGTCTGGCAAGTCGGTGCGCTGCGCTGGACGGCAAGCACCACAGAGGAAGCGTCCGACATCCGGGGCCGTTATGTCTTTGATGGTCGGCACCACCAGCTGCAGATCGACAGCCTGAAATGGGCACAAGGCCATTACAAGGGGCTCATCGAGCTGCAAGCCGCCTACCCCATGCAGCTCGATGCCTCGCTGCAGGGCGCGCTGCACATACCTTCGGCTGGCGGACGTGCAAGTCAGGAACTGCAGGCGCAGATCAGCTTGCAAGGCCCTCTGAGTCCTCACTTCGCACGGCAGCGTCTGCAAGCGCGTGTTCAGTCGCCAACCCGTTCCGGCACACAACTGGACGTGAGCGGCGAACTGGCCTTGCAAGGTCCTGCCTTCGTGCATGCACTGCAGGCGCATCTGCAGCGCATCGATCTGGCCACGCTTTGGCCCTCTGCGCCCCACACGCAAATCGATGGCCACCTCCAGATCACACCCGCCGAGGCTGGCTGGCAGCTGCAAGCCAGTCTGAACAACACGCTGCCCGGGACGTGGGAGCAAGGTCGGCTTCCCCTTGAGCACCTACAGGGCTCATTGCGGCGCAGTGATGCTCGATGGCAGGCTGAGCGCGTGCTGGCACGCTGGCACGGCGGCCAACTTCAGGGCCAGGGTCAATGGGGAGAAATCGGCTGGTCTGGCGACTGGCGGGTACAAGGCCTGCAGCCAGGACAGTGGTGGACGAGCCTGCAAGGCCCTGTTCTCAGCGGTCAGATCACCACGCATCAGGATGGTGCAGGCCCGGTGGCAGTACGGGCCACATTGCAGCCGCAGACCGACCGGGCGCATGCCGAAAACAGCGGTCTCGAGCTGGAGGCCCAGCTGGACAAGCAGCTCTGGAAATTTTCCCGACTCGATTTGCGCTGGCAGGGCCTGGATCTGCAGGCACAGGGCCAGTGGCGCCCGGGCAGCCAGCAGCTCGATGGCCATGCGCGCTGGACGCTGCCCGGGCTGCAAGGTCGCATGGAGGGTTTTATTTCACCGCAGCAAGGTGAGGGCTCGTGGCACATCGATGGCAGGGATATCGGCAAACTGCACCAGCAATGGCGGCAATGGTCCGCGCAGGCACAGCCACTGCCCGCCTGGTTGCAATCGGCCAGCGTGCAAACCCAGGGCCAGTGGCGAGGCGGCTGGAAGCAAGACGACTTGGCCGTTCAAGTCAACCAGCTCGAATTCAAGGGACCAGCCGTGACGGGATCTGCCGGGCCAGTGCAACTGCAACTGGCTGAGCCGGTGAACACCCTCTGGCGGCTGCAGAACCTGCGCCTGCAGTGGCCGCGTCACCGCTGGTGGCTGCGCGATGCTGAAAAGACGGCCACGCTCAATGTGGACGCAGGCGACGGGCAAGCCCCGACCTCGGCGGGCGCTGCACCGATCCTGCATGCACGTGTGCATCTGGCCGATCTGCCCTGGCGCTGGACGCGCTGGCTGGGTCTGCCCGAGATGCCCGGCGATCTGGAACTGCAAGGCGGTCTGCAACTGGACTGGGATCGCCAGCCGCGTGTGCAAGCCTGGCTGGAACGCAGCCGGGGAGACCTTCTGATCGGCACCGAGATGGGACAAACGGCGCGGGTACCTGCCGGTGTCCGAACGGCCCGCGCCCAATGGCGACTCGAAGGCCCGCAAGCCACCGTCGACATCCACTGGGACAGCACCCAGGCTGGACAACTGAGTGGCCAACTGCGCAGCCGTCTGGACCTGAGCGCCACGACTGCGCAAGCCCTGTGGCCTGAGCATGTACCGATCTCCGGGCAAGTCCAGGCACGCCTGCCACGCATCGGAGCATGGGCCTGGCTGGCGCCGCCTGGCTGGCGCGTGCAGGGCTCGTTGGATGCACAAATTGAACTCAACGGCACTCGAAGCCGACCTCAATGGGATGGCCAGGTGCGAGCAGACGATCTGGTGGTCCGCTCTGCCGTGGAAGGCATTGAATTCCAGCGCGGCAAGTTGCGGGCACGCCTGCAGGAACAAGCCATGGTGCTGGAATCCTTTGAGCTGCAGGGCGCCGGTGCACAGGGTGGCAGCGTGGCAGCCCAGGGCCAGGTGCGCTGGCCCTCGTCGGCCGCATGGGCCATGGACAAGCTGGAAATGGACCTGCAGATGCAGGCACGCAGCCTGCGCGTGACCAACCGTGCCGATCGCCGCCTGAGCATCTCAGGGGATGTGAACGCACGGCTAAACCGTGGCCGCATGCGGCTGCGTGGCACGCTGCAGGCCGACTCTGCCCTGTTCATCCTGCCCGATGACAGCACACCCACACTGGGCAAGGATGTGGTGGTTGTGAGGGCACGTGAAGCGGTCAAGCTGCGCCAGGAGCAGCAAGCCTTGTCCGTCATGGGCTTGCCGGATGTGCAGGTGCTGTTGCGTCTGGGGCCGGATTTCCAGCTGCGCGGACAAGGCATGCAGACACGTCTGGCCGGAGAAGTGCAACTGGTCAGCAATGAAGCGACCGCAGGCCAGCCACGCCTGACTGGCGAGGTCCGCACCGTGGCAGGCCGCTACCGCGCCTACGGCCAGTCGCTTGACATCGAGCAAGGTCTGCTGCGCTTCAGCGGCCCTTACGACAACCCTGCCCTGGACATCCTGGCCTTGCGCCCCAACCTTGCACAGCGGGTTGGCGTTCGGGTGACAGGCAGCGCCACGGCCCCCGCCATACGCCTTTATGCCGACCCAGACATGCCTGACGCGGACAAACTGGCCTGGCTGGTGCTGGGCCGCTCACCGGCCGCAGGTGGCGCCGAATCGGTGGTCCTGCAGCAAGCGGCTTTGGCTTTGCTGGGCGGCAACAGCAAGGGTTTGAGCGGCGAGCTGGCCAGCGCGCTCGGACTCGATGACCTCTCGCTGGCCAACCGCACCACCACCACTGCCGCCGGTACGACCGCCACAGGGACCGCGCTCATGCTGGGCAAGCGATTGTCCAGGGACTTCTACCTTGCGTACGAAAGCAGTGTGAGTGGTGCATTTGGCAACCTGTTCATCTTCTACGACCTCTCGCGCAAGCTGACGCTGCGGGCCCAGACCGGTGAACTCAACGCGCTGGACCTGATCTATACCATCCGGCATGACTGAGGCACCCCTGATGGGCGCTTACAATCCCGGCAACGCCGCCGTAGTTCAATGGATAGAACGAGCGCCTCCTAAGCGCTAGATACAGGTTCGATTCCTGTCGGGGGCGCCAGACTCAAGGCCGCACACGTTCAACACGGTGCGGCTTTTTTCTTCAGTGCAGGGCCAGAACGGGGTTGATGTAGGACTCGAGCTGCTGGATCTGCAATTGCTGGTCTTCGATGATGGTCTTGACCAGATCACCAATCGACAGCATGCCCACCAACTCGTCCTTATCCACCACCGGCAGGTGGCGGATGTGCTTGTCCGTCATGAGCGCCATGCAGTCCATCACTGAATGCTGCAGGTTGGCGCAATGCACATTGCCGGTCATGATTTCGCTGACCTCGGTGACTGCAGATGTGAGTCCTTTGAGGGCCACCTTGCGTGCATAGTCACGCTCAGAAAAAATCCCCACCAGCTTGCCCTTCTCCACCACAGGCAAGGCGCCGATGTTGTAGGCAGCCAATACTTCAAGAGCGACCAGTACCGAGTCACCGGGGCGAATGGTGATGATTTCGCCGCCTTTGGCGTCCAGGATTTGCGCAATGGTTTTCATGGGTCACCTCCAGCACATATTGCAGACAACGTCATGCTAGAGCGGACCCGAAACAGGTGTATCCATGAAAACCCTGTCAGCTGCGCACCGGACCCGGTCGGACCAAACGCTCTATGGCGCTGCGCAAACCGGCTGGCCAGTGGGGCATCCTGGACGCGTCACTCGCCACGTACCGGTGGCCAGCGGGCAACGTGTGCAACTGCAGGCCAAGCATTTCGATCTGCTCGTCCTGCTGCAGCGTATCCACATTGGTACGAACACGGGATGGATCCACCAGAGTGACCACCCCACGGCCCACCACTTCCAGAGCCCTGCCCCGTTCCACCACCAGCGCGGTATCTTCATCGACGCCGACCCCGAGTAAATCGGGGCGCTGCGCCAGAGCCGAAAGCAGGCGGGGCAGGCGGCGACGCTCGGAAAAATGCTGATCCACAATCGCAGCGGGCAACAGACCCAGCCCAATGTCGGTGTCGATGGCATCCTTGCGTGGCCGCAGCAAGGCGGGGCCTTGCGAGATCATGTGGCGCGACATCACCGCGGCCCCCGCGCTGGTGCCACCAATGCAGCAGCCGCGCAAATGGAAGGCCTGATGCAGGGCACCCAGCACGGGGGTTTCCCATACGGCAGACATCAGACGCGACTGGTCTCCGCCAGTCATGAAGATGCCGTCCGCCCCAAGAATTTCCTCGCGCAATCCAGGCACAAAAGCGCTGTCTCGGTCAGTCAGTGGCAGCACCCCAAAATTCTGCACACCCAACTCGCCAAAGGCAGTTGCGTAGCTCTCGGCCGTGGCATCAGGCACGCCACTGGCCGCCGTGATCAGTCGAATGCGCGCCAACGGGCCTCCAGCGTATTCGATGAATCGGCGCAGGATCACACGGTCCTGTTGTCGGTCCTCAGCCCCGCCCACGATCACCAGGCGCGCTGTTCTTCTCGTCTGTGCAAGCGTGGGAATAGCCGCAGTTGTCAGCGCCGCTGTCAAAAAATCACGTCTGAACATGGACAGGACTCTAGCGACAATTCATGCCGGGCGTGTGACAGAGGGTTTCAGAACGCCTCTTTCTCGGCTTCCAGGTAAGCCAGGCTGGTGTACTTGCCGATGTTGCTGTCAAAGCCTTGCATGGTCGCTGCACGCGAGGCCACACGCGGGTCCTTGAGCACCAGTGCCTTGGCTTCGCCTTCGCTTTTGCCGTCCTTGACGGCTTGCAGGCAAGGCTCCCAGATGCCTTTGAGGAAAGTGCCGTAAGTCTGCAGGATGTCCTTGCCAGGCTGGCCGTGACCGGGCAGCCAGACCTGATCGCCAGCGGCCTTCATCAGCGCGTCGTAGTACCTGAAGGTGCCCGGATAGGAGCCATCGTCGATGTTGGCGATGCGGTTGGCCATGGCGATGTCGCCGATGTGGGTGACCTTGTCTTCGACCACTTCGACCGACAGGTCGGCATCGGTGTGGGCGCGGCCATAGTAGTGCATGCGCAGCGTCACATCGCCAAACTTGAGCACCTGCCCATGCTCAACGGTGCGATTGGGGGCAAACACCTCGGTGCCGGTGGTGGACTGGTTGGTCCACTTTTCCATCAGCGTGCGCCAGACGTTGCCTTCGTAGCCCTCGATGGTCTTGCGTGTGGCCGCCAGCGCATGGATGGGCAGCTGCTTTCCAAACGCATTGACGAAGGCATGGTTGCCCAGCCAATGGTC
>JACCDV010256586.1_pt1 | contig 26841 bp, 31 predicted proteins | sample 7446131 | NCBI WGS metagenome assembly JACCDV01 (sample SAMN15323448, study PRJNA562643) | freshwater metagenome | isolation source: river surface water | place: USA:Blue River Watershed | collected 2017-08-17 | reverse complement strand
CCACGGGTATCGGTGAAACGGAAATCAACGAACTTGACTTCGTTGTCTTTCACCATCTTCATCACGTCTGCGACGGTCTTGGCCATCAAAATCTCCTGGTTGGATGGGGGTTGAAATCGGATGTCAGGATCAATGCAGTTTCTGTGCCAGTCTGGGCAGTTGGCTGCGTTGAACGCAATCTCCGATTCTCCCTTGTGCCAAGGCGTTTTGACGGCAGCGCGCCAAAAAATTCAGCCTCGGAGACAAACCAAATTGGTGCAATTATGCACTTTATTGGTGCGCCAATGGCTAACGCACCAACTCAGGGCCTTTTTGCAAATCAAAGGCCTTCAAGCCCTCCAGCAAATCGGCATAAGCCGACTCGACCGCCTGCGGCTGGCCTTTGACTCCCAGCTCGATGTGCCGACCCCACTGCGGGTGGTCCACGCTGGGCAGGCTGAACACCTTGATGGCGGGGTGCCGTGCTTCGATCTGCTCCATGAGCGGCGTCAGGGTGGACTCCATGGCGCCAAACAGGATGATTGACTTTTCAACCTGGGCCGTGGTCTGGAAATACGCTGCGTAATGCGTGTCCAGCACCCATTCGGCCATGGGCCAGGCCATCACCGGAAAGCCAGGCAAGAAATAAATGCCCCCACGTTCGCCCACTGCGTGTGGCTCTCTGCCCCCCGAGGGGGCGCTCGCGGCTTGGGACGGCCCGGCGCCGCTCGTGCCCCCGCTTTTGCAAGAAAAGCCAGGAATCTTGTTGTACGGATTCGGGATGATTTCCGATCCCTCAGGAATCACCCCCATGTTCAAGCGGTGCACGTTGTCGGCCCGATCAGGCTCGTAGGGCACGCCCTGCTCGCGCGCGGTGTCCTGCATGCGCTCGCGGATCAGGCACTCGGCCTCGGGGTGGAGCACGATGGGCCGGTCCAGCGCACGCCCTGCGCACTGGCGCGTGTGGTCATCGGGGGTGGCACCAATGCCGCCACAGGAAAACACCACATCGCCCGAAGCAAAGGCACGCCGCAGGCTTTCAGTGATGCGCGTCGGATCGTCGCCCAGGTACTCGGCCCAGGCCAGTTGCAGACCGCGCGCGGCCAGGATCTCGATGAATTTGGGCAAGTGCTTGTCGGCACGTTTGCCCGACAGGATCTCGTCGCCAATGATGATGAGGCCGAAACGCGGCGCGGCCTCAGGACGCTTGTCGGTGGTCGGGTTGTTCATGCGCAGATGCTAAGCGCTCCATCACATGCGGAGGCTCGGGCACCGTCGTGGCGGGGACATCGATGACGCCCTTGGTGCCACGCTCGCGCAACTCGCTCAAGGCCGCCAGGGCAAAGTGGGCAAACCAGAGCGAGGCAAAGGCGAACACCAGCATGTAAATCCAGATGGCCACCGGGATCAGGATCACGAAGGCCGCCGCGAACAAGGCCCCCGAAGCCCAGACCACACTGGGCGCAGCGCCCATCAGGCCGGTCACGACACCCACAGCCAGCAGGCTCAGGCGGTGCTGCGCCAGCAGCTGCTGGCGTTCTTCGCGGCTGGCAAACTCGGCCAGCACATCAAAGGCCATGACCCGGTAGGTGAGCCAGCCCCAGATCAGCGCAGGCAGCACCATGGCCAGCGGCGGCACCAGCCACAGCGGCAAGCTGATCACCATGGCCCCCAGCGCCAGCGCCACCGACAGCAGCGACCAGCCCAGGCTTTGCCAAAAACCCCCGCCCTGCTTGCGCACCAGACCCACAAAACGGCGCTCGGCCACCAGCCGGGTCAACGCAGGCGTCATGAAGGTGGACACCACCAGCAAGGACACGATGACCAGCAGCGGCGTGACCGAAAAAATCACCAGCAATGGCGCCACCACCGACTTGAGGTTGGGCAGCCCCACCCCTTCAAACCAGCGCCAGACCGATGCCAACAGGCTGGACGCTTCGAGCCAGGACTGGATCTGTGCCACCGCCGGGTCCCAGAACCAGTAACCCAGCCCACCAGCCAGCGCCACCATGAGGCCCAGAGGCAACAAGGACAGGCCGATGACGCGAGGGGTCAGGCAATAAAAGGCGGCACGCCAGAAAGAGTCAAGCAACAAACGCATGGGGCAAGCTTATCAGGGGTAGGCTTTCGGGCCAACGCTCGACCTCACGCCTGACACTGCACCGCGAGAACACACGTTACGATGGCGGCACAACGTCAATTGAGGAGGACCGCATGGACTTGAGCTTTTCCAACATCGTCTTGATCGTTTTTGTGGCGCTGGTGCTGCTCACGCTCAAGCTGGGCATCAACATCGTGCCGCAGTCTGAAAACTGGCTGGTCGAGCGGCTGGGCAAGTTCAACCGCAAGCTCGAAGCCGGTCTGCACCTGATCATCCCGTTCTTCGAGACCGTGCGCTACCGGGTGCCGATCCAGGAGCGCCAGCTGCCGCCCAAACCCATCAACGCCATCACGCTCGACAACGTCACCATTTCGGTTTCGCTGGCGGTGCTCTACCGCATTGTGGATGCGTCCAAGACCATGTACCGCATCGCCAATGTGGACGACGCGATCATGACCATCGTCAACGGCACCGTGCGCAGCGTGATCGGCAAGACCGACCTGGATGGCGTGCAGTCCAACCGCCGCCAGCTCTCGGACGAGATCGAGCGCGACCTGCAAACCGTCTCCGACGAATGGGGCATTTTGCTCACCCGCGTGGAAATCCTCGAAGTCGATGTGGACCCCGAAACCAAGCAGGCCATGCAGCTGCAACTCAATGCCGAACGCAACCGCCGCGCCCTGGTGCGCGAGGCCGAGGGCAAAAAGCAAGCCACCGAACTGGACGCCGACGCCCAGCTCTACGCCGCCAACAAGCAAGCCGAAGCCATGAAAATCCGCGCCGATGCAGAAGCCTACGCCGTCAGCGCCGTGGCCAAAGCCATCCGCGAAGGGGGCACCAGCGCCGTCGAGTTTGAAATCCGCAAGATCCAGGCCCAGGCCGTGCAGGAGCTCTCCAAAGGCAGCAATTCGAAAATCGTGCTGCTGCCCAGCGACGTGATGAGCGGCCTGTCGGGCGGCCTGAGCGGGCTCGGTGGCCTGGTCTCGCGCCTGGCCCCCAAGGACTGAGCCATGGACGCCTACCAGATCACCTTCATCGCGGCCTTTGCGCTGGGCATGGTCGAACTCATGACCGGCGCCTTCCTCTTTTTGGGCATGGCCATCGGCGCCCTGGTGGTGGCCCTGCTGCAATGGGCCAGCGGCGGCTACAGCCTCAACCGCGATCTGCTGATTTTTGCCCTGGTCTCTGCCGCCGCCTTTGTGCTGCTGCGCAAGGTCTTTGCCCGCAAGGCCGACCACGAAACGGCCAAAAAGGACGTGAACCAGTATTGATTGGGCGCAGCCCCGGGGCCTTTTTGTAGGAGGCCGCCCCTGCGGCCGAATGTCTGTTCAAAGGCTGGCCATCACTTGGCCGCGGCAGCGTCCTTCACGCATTTGGTCACAAAGCTGTTTTTGGCGGCACCGGCCAGCTTTTTCTCGGCGGCGGTTTTTTCGCACGCCTCTTTGGCTGCGTCAGCGGCAGGCGCTGTGGCCGCGGCATCGCGCTCGCATTTCTTCAAAAAGGAGGTTTTGGCTGCGCCAGCGAGTTTCTTTTCAGCGGCCTGGGCTTCGCAGGTGCTGGCGGGAGCTTGTGCAAAGGCGCTCAGGCTGGAAGCGGCCAGCAAAGCGATCAGGAGTTTGTTCATGGAAAGTCCTTTGGTGGATGGAATACGCAAGCCTGATTGTGCAATGACCGGGAGCGCACTTCGTCTGCTGGGCCACCCTCAGGCCCGGCCGAGCAAGCGCAGCAGCCCCAGCCACTGCTGTGACCAGAAGCCCTGCCCGTAATCGCGCCCCTGCTCCACCTGGTCGCGCACGCCCGTCGGGTCGAATCGCCGCTCGAAATCGGCCGTTCCAAACAGCATGTCCCACCAGGGCAGCAACACGCCAAAGTTGCAGCCGCCCAGCACCGTGCGGCCTTGTTGCTCGGACTCATGCCCGATGCCGATGCTGTGGTGTCTGCGGTGGAACCGGGGGCTGACCCACAGCCGCTCTCCCACCGGCCCAAACCAGCAGCGCAAATTGGCGTGCTGAAAACTTTCACTGAGCTGCCCCAGCACGATCAGCGCGACAAACTGCCCCGGCCCCACCCCAATGAGCGCCGCCACGGCCGACAGGATCAGGCTGGTGATGACGCTGTCGAGCAAGTGGTTGCGGTTGTCCGTCCACATCGACATCTCGCGCTGCGAATGGTGCAGTGCGTGCAAGGCCCACCATCGGTTGGACTGGTGCTGGGCACGGTGCAGCCAGTAGTTCACAAAGTCAAACGCCACCAGATAGATCAAAAAGCTCACCAGCGGCTGATCTGTGACCCCGGGCCACCAGGCATCCAGGTGCCAGGTGGGCAGACCTTGGGCGCGCAGCAGCCCCAGGCCTTGCTCAAAAATCGCGTCAAAACTGAAATACATGAGCAGCTTGAACACCCCCAGGCGGTGCAGCAGGCTGTAGAGCACATCGACCCGCACAGCAGCCCGGTCCCGCACAGGGGCCACAGGCCACAGACGCTCCAGCGGGGCAATCAGCACCAGCATGATGACCACCTGCAGCAAGCCCACCAACAGCCAGCCGGTGCCTTCGTATGCGACTTCCAGAATGTTGGACAGCCCCGCCCGGACGGCCAGAGGCTGCACCCAGGCTTCAAACAGCCATTGCTGGGCCTGCGCGAACAGATCGGTCAATGTCTCCATGGCGCCATGATGGGCTCAGTTCAGAGCCTGTGCTGACAAGGGGTGTTGGCGCACCCAGTTCCGGTAGGCCGGATGCTCGTCAAGGGTGGCAAAGCACAAGCCCCTGGCCTTGAGTCCGCTGATCAGGGGCTCCAGCACCGCGGGCGCCCAAGGGTCCTGGCGCGACCAGATGCCCAGGTGGGCCATCAGGATGTCGCCGGGACGGATGCGATCGAGCGCCTGCGCCAGCAAACGGGCGTTGGGGTACTTGTCGCTGGGCAGCTCGTCGCCCAGAAAACCGGCGTCGGCCCAGCCCACATGGCGGTAACCGCATGACTGTGCGGCTTGCAGCAAGGCGGGCGAATGCTTGCCCCCGGGCGCACGAAACAGCGGCAAGGGGGTCTGCCCCGTCAGCTGCTGCAGGCGGGCGGAAGCCTTGTTCAGGTTGGCGCAGTAGTCTGCCGCGCGCCAGCGCAGCTCCTGCCCGGCTTGCGCGCCACTGCTGGGGCGAATCCGAAAAGTGCCGTCCGTCCCATCGCCACGCCAGTAGGCGTGGTCGTAGGTGTGGCTGGCAAAGGCATGGCCCTCGGCGGCACGCGCGCGCCACCAAGCTGCCCAGTGTTCGCCCAGGGTGCCATCGCCTTCACGGGTTTTTTCCTGGGCTGCAAAAAAGGTCACACGCACCTGCTGGCGTGCCAGCACCTGCGCGATCAGCGGCGCCACGCCCATGTGACCCGTGTCAAAGGTCAGGTAAACAGGTCGCTCACAGGACGCGCCCGAAGGACTGGCGCCCGACATGACGAGCAGGGCCAGCGTCGATTGCAGAACGGATTTACCAGCGCCCCGCATGGTCCAGGGTCCACACCCCATGGGGTGACTTGCCGACCGGCACCTGACGCACCACCTTGCGGCTGGCGATGTCGATCACGGTGAGTTTGCGCGCCCAGCGCGAGGCCACCAAAATCGTTTTGCCGTCCGCCGTCACATCCATGCAGTCCGGACCGGAAGGCGCCGGGAACTCGGCCACCACCTGCAAGGTGCTGTAGTCGATCTGGCTGATGGTGTTGGCCACCCGGTTGCTCACCAGCACGTGCTTGCGGTCGCCCAAGGCGCGAAAGGCATGTGCGCCCTGCCCGGTGGGCAGCACCCGGACGCTGCGCGGTGTGCCACTGCTCACATCGAAGACTTCCACGCCACGCCCACCGGTCAGCCCCACCAGCAGGGTCTTGTCGTCGGGCGTGCCAAATACGTCCGCGGGCATGGGTCCGGTCGGCACACGGCTTTTGAGGGTCTGGCTGGCCAGGTCGATCGTGACCAGTTCATCACTGTCCTGCATGGTGGCCCAGACCGTGGTGCTCTTGCTGTCGATCCAGATGTGGCTGGGCGTCTTGCCCGTGGCAATGCGTTTGGCCAGACTCAGGTTTTGCCCGTCCCAGCGGTAGATGTCCACATGGTTGAGGCGGTTGGCCGCCGTGACGAACCATTTCATGTCCGGCGAAAAACGCAGCTGGTAAGGGTCGAGGATGCCACCGATGGTGCGCTGGATGTCGGCCGTGCGCGGATCGATGAAGGTCAGCGAATCGCTCAATGCGTTGGCCACAATGACCGACTTCTCGTCGGGCGTCATGTAGAGGTGATGCGGCTCCTTGCCGGTCGGGATGCGCTTGACCTCTTTCCAGGTCTGCGGGTTGACCACACTGACGTTGCCGTCCAGCGAGTTGAGGACAAACACCGGCGCTGCAGCGCGCGCCAAACCCATACCCAGGAGACATGCCCACACGCCAAACAAGGCAAAAATACGAAAAGAACGAATCACATCAGGCTTTCACGAATGTGTTCAAGTGTAAACGTGCCCCGTGAAGACAAATTGATGGACATCACTTTTCCAACAAAAACCCAAGTCCACGGTGTGGATCTTGAAGTGACCCGAATCCCCGGGCCGCTGGACCGGCCCAGCCTGGTTTTTCTGCACGAGGGCCTGGGCAGCGTGGCCTTGTGGCGTGACTGGCCAGCCCGCCTTTGTGAGCGAGTGGGGCATGCCGGACTGGTGTATTCACGCCAGGGCTATGGCCAATCCGATGCGCGCAGCGACGTGCGCGGCAGCGGACGACTGCAGCCCGACTACATGCACCGTGAGGCGCTGCAGGTGCTGCCGGAGCTGCTGCGGCTGCATGGCATCGAGCGCCCGGTGCTGATCGGCCATTCCGACGGCGGCACCATTGCCCTGCTGCACGCGGCGCATCAGCCGGTCAGCGCCTGCGTCGTGATGGCCCCGCATGTCATGGTCGAGGACGTCTCGGTGCAATCCATCGAGGCCGCCCGCCAGGCGTACGAAAACGGCCCGCTGCGCGCCAGGCTGGCGCCTTTCCATGCCGATGTGGACTGCGCCTTCTGGCAATGGAACGATGTGTGGCTGAGCGAGGCTTTCCGCCGCTACGACATCCGACAGGAAATTTCTGCCATTCAGGCCCCGCTGCTGGCGATCCAGGGCGAGGATGACCCCTACGGCACGATGGCACAGATCGACGACATCGCTGCAGCGGTGCCACACGCCACGTTGGTGAAACTGCCGCACTGCGGACACTGCCCGCACAGGGACCAGCCTGAAGCGGTGGCGCTGGCGATTCAAAAATTCCTGGATCGGTAAGATTCGGCCGCGGGGGCGGCCTCCTACACTAGCCCGTCTACCCTCTGTAAAACATTTTCGGCCGCGGGGGCGGCCTCCTACACCAGCCCGTCTACCCTCTGTAGGAGCGAGCCCCTGCTCGCGAAAGCCAGGCATCAAGCGCAACTTGCGCCTGACCTCAGCCGCGCACGAACAGCGTGACCAGCGGCTCGTCGCCGACCTGACGGCTCCAGTGCCCATGCACCTTGTCATCAAAGGTGGCGCCTTCGGGCAGCACATCGGCCGAATAGAAATGCTGACCCGGGCCAAACACGCGCGATGTGCCGTCCTGCAGGCCGATTTCCATCTGCCCCCCCAGGATGAACACCCATTGCGGGTTGCCCGTGCAATGGAAGGTGCTGCGAAAGCCCACCGGGCTGTGGCGCAGCTGGTAGCCGCCCGATGCCATCAGCACCGACAGTCGGCTCTCGGGCTTGCCCTCGGTCAGGGCAATGCTTTGTTCCTTGAATTTGGCGCGGCCATCGGTGTCGGTGTAGAGCACCACCTGGGTGAATGTGGTCATGATGAGGTCCTGGTTTGAAGCGCGGATGATGCCTTAAAAAGCAGGCTCAGATGCCCGCAGGCTCCACGCCAAAGTCGATCTGCACTTTCATGGCCCGGGTTTTGTCGCAAGCCAGCTCAAAGGCCTGCACCGCCTCCTGCACCCCCACCACATGCGAGATCACCGGGCGCAGGTCCACCAGGCCTTCGTTGATGAACTGCACCGCCACGGCAAACTCAGGGTGAAAGCGGAAGGTGCCCCGCAACTCCAGTTCCTTGGCGGCCAGCTGCGTCATCGGCAACTGCGCATCACCGCCCATGCCCACGCTGACGATCACGCCGCGCGGCACCACCACGTCCAGCCCGGCGCGCAAGGCCCGGTCACTGCCCGAGGCTTCGAACATGATGTCGAACTGGCCCTTGTCTTTGGCATACGGCGCCAGTGCGTCCGGGTGGCTGGCCAGGTTGAGCGTTTCGTCGGCGCCCATGGCACGCGCGCAGGCCAGTGCGTTGTCGCTCAGGTCGGCGGCCACGATGCGCGCGGCACCAGCACGGCGCAGCCCCGCAATCAGCAAGGCGCCAATCGGCCCTGTGCCGGTGACCAGCACCTGCTTGCCGAACACGCCCCCGGCACGGTTGATGGCGTGCAAACCCACCGACAAGGGCTCGGCCAACGCGGCAATCGCCAGGCTCACCTGCGGGCGCAGCGCATGGGCCTGGTGCGATTCGATCACCAGCTTTTCGCGGAAGGCGCCCTGAATGTGCGGAAAGCGCATGGCGCTGCCGTAAAAACGCATGTCCAGACACTGGTTGTGCTGGCCCAGCTGGCAATAGCGGCACTTGAAGCACGGGCGTGAAGGCGAAATCGCCACGCGCTGACCGATGCTCAAGCCCTCCACACCGGCGCCCAAGGCCGACACCACGCCCGAGACTTCATGGCCCAGTGCCATCGGCTCCTTGAGGCGCACCGTGCCAAAGCCACCGTGCTGGAAATAATGGAGGTCAGAGCCACAGATGCCGCCAAAGGCCACACGCACCTGCAATTGGCCTGGTCCGGGTTGTTCTTCTTCGAGCGCGTCCACGCGCAGGTCTTTGGGGGCGTGACAGATCACGGCTTTCATGGGTTTTCCTTGTCGGTCAGGTCAGGATCAAAGTGTCGCGGTCACGCCACCATCCACATACAGGATGTGGCCGTTCACAAAGGTCGAAGCGTCGCTGGCCAGGAACACCGCCGCGCCCGCCAGTTCCTCGACCTCGCCCCAGCGGCGGCTGGGGGTGCGGTTGGTGAGCCAGCCGCTGAAGGTCTCTTCCTTGTAGAGCTTTTCGTTGAGTTCGGTCTTGAAGTAACCCGGGCCAATGCCGTTGGCATTGATGCCCAGCGGCCCCCAGTCGATGGCCATGCCTTTGGTCAGCATCTTGAGCCCGCCTTTGGTGGCCATGTAGGGCGCAATGCCCGGACGGCCCAGCTCGGACTGCACCGAGCAGATGTTGATGATGCGGCCCCTCTTGCGGGTGATCATGTGGCGCGCCACCGACTGCGCCACAAAGAACACGCTGTCGAGGTTGGTGCGCAAAATGTCGTGCCAGTCCGATTCGGCAAATTCATGCAAGGGCCCGCGCCGCTGGATGCCCGCGTTGTTGACCAGAATGTCAATGGGCCCCAGGTCCGCCTCGATGCTGTCGACCGCCGCGCGCACCTGCGCCGATTCGGTCACGTCAAAACCGCGCACGTGCACGATGTGGCCTTCATCGCGCAAGGCCTTGGCCGCAGCGTCGAGCTTGTCGGCCTGACGGCCGTTGAGCACGATGGCAGCGCCAGCCTGCGCCAGCCCCCGCGCAATGGCCAGGCCAATGCCTGCAGAGGAGCCTGTGACCAGGGCGAGCCGACCATCGAGCCGGAAGGTGGAAGCGTTGATCATGGTGTGGGGCAAGCCTGGGCCTGCAGGTGTAGTTCGATGCGCTGGATCAGTTCTGCCGGTGGCTGCTGAACGCTCAGGCTCAGCGCCTGCTCGTCCGGCTCGGGCGCCTGCAAGGCAGCAAATTGGCTTTCCAGCAGGCTGGCGGGCATGTACATGTGGGTGCGGGCCGCAATGCGGGCGGCAATCAGGTCACGGCTGCCGTCCAGATGGACAAACAGGGCTTGGGCGTCCCCCTCGCGCAGCCGGTCGCGGTAAGCGCGTTTGAGTGCCGAGCAGCTGACGACCAGGCCCTGCCCAGTGCGGGCCGCGTCGGCCAGCAAGTCGGCCAGCGTGGCCAACCAGCCCGCACGGTCAGCATCATCAAGAGGCTGACCCGCCGCCATCTTGGCGACGTTTTCGGGGGGATGCAGTCTGTCGCCTTCCACGAAGCGCCAGCCCAGGTGCGCGGCCAGGCCTTCGCCCACCGTGCTCTTGCCGCAGCCACTCACGCCCATGAGCACCAGGCGCATGGGACGGAGGTTCACTGCAGCCGGTTCGTTCACAGACGCTGCTCCGTCTGGCCGTCAAAGAGGTGCGTCCTGGCGGCATCGACCTGCAGCCAGACCGTCTGGCCGGGCTGCGCATCGGTGCGACCGTGCAGCGTCACCACCAGCTTGAAGTCGCCGACCTTGACGAGCAACTCGGTCTCGGCGCCCGTGGGTTCAACCACCACCACCTCGGCCGCCACACCCTGCCCTTGAGCGGTGAGCGTCACATCGGTGGGGCGTACGCCATAGTGCACCGACTGGCCGTGCTGGCCAGTGCCCGTCTGGCCCACGGGCCAGCGTGCGCCCTGCGCCTCGACCCATGCGCTGCCGCCTTCAAGGTGCAGCGTGCCCTTGACCACGTTCATGGCCGGTGAGCCGATGAACTGGGCCACAAACAGATTGCCCGGCCGGTCAAACAGCTCCAGCGGGGTGCCAATTTGTTCCACGATGCCGTCGTGCATGACCACGATGCGGTCGGCCATGGTCATGGCCTCGATCTGGTCGTGCGTCACGTACACGGTGGTGGTCTTCAGGCGCTGGTGCAGCGCCTTGATCTCGGCGCGCATGGCCACACGCAGCTTGGCGTCCAGGTTGGACAGCGGTTCATCGAACAGGAAGACCTTGGGGTCGCGCACGATGGCGCGGCCCATGGCCACGCGCTGGCGCTGACCGCCCGAGAGTTCACGCGGGTAGCGCTCGAGCAGGTGCTCCAGGTTCAGGATCCTGGCGGCATGCGCGACGCGCTCGGCGGTCATGGCCTGGTCGGCCTTGCGCAGACGCAGGCTGAATGCCATGTTCTCGCGCACCGTCATGTGCGGATACAGCGCGTAGCTCTGGAACACCATCGCAATGTCGCGGTCCTTGGATTCCAGATCGTTGACCACCTTGCCATCGATGACGATCTCACCGCCACTGATGTCTTCCAGACCGGCGAGCATGCGCAGCAGTGTGGACTTGCCGCAGCCCGAGGGCCCGACCAGCACGACGAACTCACCGTCGTGGATGTCGAAGCTGATGCCGTGGATGATGTCGACCTTGCCGAAGGATTTCTTGATCTGGCGAAAGGATACGGATGCCATGTCGGTTACCTGTGAATGTAGAAATCAGCTCTTGACGGCGCCAGCGGTCAGACCGGACACCATGTAGCGTTTGAAGGCGTAGTAAATGGCCGCAGGCGGCAGGGCGTAGATCAGGCCGGTGGTCATAAGCAGTTCCCAGGGCGAATCGTCGGCCGACAGGAAGTTGCCCAGCGCCACCGCCAGCGTCACGCTCTTGTCGTTGGACAGCAGCAGGAAGGCGTAGAGGTATTCGTTCCAGGCCAGCAGCAGCGAATAAGTGCCGACTGCCACGAGCGAAGGCACCATCAACGGCAGGTACACCAGACGAAACAGCTGCAGCGGTGACGCGCCGTCCATACGGGCGGCCTCGTCCAGCTCATACGGCAGCTTGTCAGACGCCTGCTTGAGCACCCAGATGCAGTACGGCGAAGCAATCGTCACCATGGCCAGAATCAGCGCCCACTGGCTGTTGAGCAGGCCATACAGGCCCATGGTCTTGTACATGGGCACCGCCAGAAAAGCCGCCGGGATGAAATAGGTGAACAGCGCCAGGTTCATGACGGTGCGGCCACCCGGCACCTTGAGGCGGCTGATCGCAAACGCGGCGCAAGTCGAGATGAACAGGGTCAGGACCCCCACCGACAGCGCGATCAGCAGCGAGTTGCCCATCTGCACCCAGAAGTGGTCCAGGTAGAAGTGCTTCTGGTTGAACACAAAATCGAAGTTCTGCAGCGTCGGGTGGTCGGGCCAGAGCTTGCCCGTGGTGGCACTGTCCTTGGGCGAAATCGCGAACAGGACCAGGTGGTAGATCGGCAGCAGGGTCCAGATCAGTACCGGAATGCCGATCAGCAGCAGCTTGGCCTCGGTGGTGACGGATTTGAGGGTGATGCGTTTCATCCGGGCACCTTATTTGGACAGACGTTTCATCATGAAATAGACCAGTGGCAACACCATGGGCAAGGCCACCACGATCGAGGCCATGGCCAGATCGACCTGGTCCAGACGCAGGTAGCGAATGCCCAGCGTGGCCAGCACGTGCGTGAGATCAGCCGGGCCACCCCCTGTGAGCAGGTACACGCTGTTGAAGTCGCCCAGCGTCCAGATCATCGACAGGATGGTCGAGGTCAGGTAGAGCGTCTTCATCGAAGGCCAGGTGATGAAACGGAATTTCTGCCAGTTGGTGGCGCCATCGACCGAAGCCGCTTCGTACTGCTCGGACGGAATCGCCAGGCGACCGGCCACCAGGATCAGGGTCCAGAAGGGCAGCGACTTCCAGATGTGCATCAGCATCGAAAAGCACAAGGCCAGCGTCGGGTCATTGAGCCAGTTGGGGCCGTCCAGGCCGGTCAGACGGAAGATGAGTGAATTGATCACGCCCCACTCGGGGTTGAGCATGAAGCGCACCGACAGGATGGTCGGGATCGAGGGCACCGCCCAGGGCAGGATGAAGATCAGCGAAATGACCTTGATCCACCAGCGCGTCTGGACAAAGAAGCCCGACAGCACCATGGCAATGACCATCTTGATGTTGATGGCCACCACCAGAAAGATCACGGTGTTGATCGCGGTACGGAAAAAAATCGGGTCGTCAAAAAGCTTGACGTAGCTTTCAGGATGCCGCGCGAGCCACAGGCCGTAGCCCACGGGATACAGCACAAAGACCAGAAAGATCAGCAGGTAGGGCACCACAAAGGCCCTGCCCCAGAACACCCAGGGGCTGCTTTTCTTGGGTTCAGGCGGCACTGCCCCCTGCACAGCCAGGCTTGCATTCGACATGATGGTTCGGGAAAGGATTTGAAAAACCGTGCCTGCGCTCAGGCAGGCACGGCACTGACGCTCAGGTCAACTCAGTTGGCAGCCACCTGCTTGATGCGGGCGATCATTTCGTCCACGGCCTTGTCGACCGGCACTTTTTCGTTGAGCACACGGTTCATGGCCTTGGCCCAGACGTTTTCGTTGTTGAGCTGGGTGAAGCGGAAGTTCTTGGTGAACTCGAAGGTCGAGGTGCCATCCATGAACTGTTTGTGCACAGCCTTGCGGTGCGGGTCATCCTGCCAGAACTTGCTTTGCTGGCCAGCCTTGGTCACCGGGAACCAGCGGCCCAGCGAGCCTTCGACGTACGGCATCAGGTTTTCTTCCTGCATCAGGAAAGTCACGAATTCCTTGGCACGGGCCTTGTTCTTGGCATCCTTGAAGATCACGCCGGTCTTGACGGCGGCGCGGTAGTTCATCTTGGTGCCATCGGGCTTGCTCGGGAAACCGGCCGTCTTGATCAGCTCGGTGTAATTCTTCTTGGCCTGGGCGCGCTGGGCCTCGGTCAGGGCGGCATTGTTCATGTCGTCGAGCCACTTGGCCGCAATCGAGATCGTGGCGTTGTGGGTCAACACCGTGGTCTTGTTGTGGAAGGCCACGTTGTTGTCCGGGTCCTTCCAGCTGGTGGAAGACGGCGGGGTACAGCCCTTGCCGTAGAAACTGGTGTAGTCGGTCATGGCTGCGATCAGGCCCTTGCGCACATCCGGATCGTCCACCAGCAGCTTGCCAGAATCGCTGACCATCTTGACGTTGTGCGCGTCAGCAAAAGTCAGGAAGGAGTAGAACGAGTCGCTGGAGTCCACGCCCATGGGGTTGCCAATGCCAAAGCTTCGTTGCCCGGACTTCTGACGGTGAGCAGGCTGGACCTTGTCACACCAGAAGCTCCAGTACTCCTTCCAGGTGGTCGGGATATCGCTTTCCTTGAAGCCTGCATCGGCCAGCATGTCCGCCCAGTACTGGATGTGCATGGTCTGCTGCTTGATGGGGAATGCATAGTAAGAACGCTTGCCTTCCTTGTTGTTGAGCAGGAAGGTGGTTTCCACCGTATTGGGCGCAAAACGATTGCGCATCGGGTTGATCACACTCGAGATGTCTTCGAGCTTGCCGTCATAGGCCCAGGAAGCGGTGACCTGGAAGTCATAGACATCGGCATATGCGACATCAGGCGGCGTGCCCGCATCGAGTGCAGCCACCGTCTTGGGAATCATGTCCTGGATCGGGTACTGCGACAGCTCGATCTTGACGTTCTTGTTTTTGGCCTCGTACTTCTTGATGGCCGCGAACAAGGCATCGTCTTCGGCCTTGTAGAAGCCTTTGACCCACCAGACGGTGAGTTTTTCCTGCGCCATGGCCTGCGCACCGGCCAGCAGGCCAGCGGCAGCCAGGGTGGCGGCAGCCAGAGTCTTGAGTTTCATGCTTTTGTCTCCTCGGTTTTTTCAGGGTTGGAAAACTCATGCAGCCTTGAGCTGCGGTGCGGGCTTGCCCAGTTTGGGCAATTTCTTGCGGTGCGTGAGCACGTGGTCGATGTCGTCACGTGCACCGTCAATCAGTTTCTGGATGGCTTTTTCAGCACGCGCAGGGTCGTGCGCCACCACCGCATCAAGCACGGCCTTGTGCAGCGGCAGCGATGTGCGCGGCCCGTCCTTGATGCTGGTGGAGATTTCAAAACTGGTGCGCAGCAGCGCATTGAGCGCCTTGCTCATCTGCACCAGCATGCGGTTGTGTGAAGCGGCCAGCAGCCCTTGGTGAAAGCGCAGGTCATAGGTGATGTAGTCACCGCCGTGCTCCACGGCTTTCTTCATGCCCGCGAACGCTTCAGAAATGCGTTCAATGTCGTGGGCATCGGCCCGTTCGGCCGCCATGCGCACGGCCGCAGGCTCCACCACGCGGCGCAGTTCCTGCAGATCCTGCAGGAACTCGACGCTCAGGCCATTGCGCGCCTGCCAGGCGATCACCGAAGGATCGAACCAGTTCCACTCGTCTTGCGGCAGCACCCGCGTGCCCACCTTGGGCCCGGTCACCACCAGGCCTTTGGCCACCAGCGACTTGATGGCTTCGCGCACCACCGTGCGGCTCACACCCAGTTCCTCGCAGAGCACCGGTTCAGGCGGCAGGCTGCTGCCCACCGGGTAGTGGCCGGTGAGGATGGCTTCGCCAAGCCAGTCGAGGGTGTTGCCGTGAACGTTTTTGATCATGGTCATGCCAGTTCTGTTCTTATCATATGATGATTGAATTGGCCGCCGATAGGACAAACCCGAATGCACGGACTCAAGCGCGACACTCCGGCACGGGCGTGCGCAGGGGCTGACCGTCGAAGTGCGCCTGCAGGTTGGCCAGCGTCAGGTCCGACATGGCGCCACGCGTCTGCGCGGTGCCGCTGGCCATGTGCGGCGTGAGCACCGCATTGGGCAAAGCGCGCAGCGCAGCAGGCACGCGGGGTTCATCCGCATACACATCCAGACCGGCACCCGCAATCACGCCTTGCTGAAGGGCTTCGATCAAAGCAGGTTCATCGACCACCGAGCCACGTGCCACATTGATCAGGAAACCTTGCGGACCCAGGGCGCGCAGCACTTCGGCGTTGATCAGGTGGCGGGTGGCCGCGCCACCGGGCGTGATCACCAGCAGGAAATCCGACCAGGACGCCAGCGCCGTCAGCGAAGGCTCGTGGGTGTAAGACACATCGGTGCGCGCGCTTCGCGTGTGGTAGCGGATGTCCATGTCAAAGGCAGCTGCGCGCTTGGCAATCGCCTGGCCAATGCGCCCCATGCCCACGATGCCGAGCTTCGAGCCCGTGAGCTTGCGCGTGAGGGGGAACGGCCCCTTTTCCCATTGACCTTGACGGGTGAACTGGTCGGCCGCCGGGATGTTGCGCGCCACCGCCAGCAGCAGCGCCAGCCCCAGGTCAGCCACATCGTCGTTGAGCACATCGGGCGTGTGCGTGACCGGCACACCCCGGGCCTTGGCCGCCTGCACATCCACGCCGTCGTAGCCCACACCACAGATGGTGATCACTTCGAGCTTGGGGCATTGGTCCATCAAGGCCTTGTCAATGCGCGCCTCGCCTCCACCCACCATGCCGCGCACGCGGGCCAGCACCTCGGGCGTGGCCGTCTCGCGGTCATGCACTTCAAAGCGTGCCTTCAGACCTTCGGAAAGAAAGGGAGGAATGCGGGAAGTTTGCAGGATGTCGATCTTGCTCATGCGTGTCCTGAGAGTGACGTTTTGAGGGTTTGCCCGAAGACCGCGGGCAGCGGGTTTCAATCATCATACGATAGTATTTTTGAAAGCCACCCCCTCGTTTCCCCTGACCCCTGTCACCGACGCACCATGACCTCTACCCCACGCAAGAAACCCTCAGAACTCCGCTCCCAACAATGGTTTGGCCGCCAGGACCGCGACGGCTTTGCCTACCGCAGCTGGGTCAAAGGCAAGGGCGTGCCGCATGACCAGTTCGACGGTCGACCCGTCATCGGCATCTGCAACACCTTCAGCGAACTCACGCCTTGCAACTCGCACTTCCGCACCCTGGCCGAACAGGTGAAGATCGGTGTGTACGAGGCGGGCGGCTTCCCGCTGGAATTTCCGGTCATGTCGCTGGGCGAAACACTGCTGCGCCCCACCGCCATGCTCTACCGCAATCTGGCCAGCATGGATGTCGAAGAATCCATCCGCGGCAACCCCATCGACGGTGTCGTACTGCTCATGGGCTGCGACAAGACCACGCCCTCATTGCTCATGGGTGCGTCCAGCGCAGGCCTGCCCACCATTGGCGTCTCCGGCGGTCCGATGCTCAACGGCAAGTGGCGCGGGCAAGAGCTGGGCTCGGGCACCGGCGTGTGGAGCATGAGCGAACAGGTGCGCGCGGGCACGCTCAAGCTGCAGGACTTTTTTGAGGCCGAAAGCTGCATGCACCGCAGCCACGGCCACTGCATGACCATGGGCACTGCCAGCACCATGGCCAGCATGGTCGAGGCCCTGGGCATCGGCCTGCCGGGCAATGCCGCCTACCCCGCCGTGGACGGCCGCCGCAATGTGCTGGCCCGCGAAGCCGGTCGCCGCATCGTCGAAATGGTCCACACCGATCAGACCATCAGCAAGGTGCTGACCAAGGAAGCTTTTGAAAACGCCATCCGCACCCTGGCGGCCATCGGCGGCTCCACCAACGCCGTGATCCACCTGATCGCGATTGCCGGGCGCCTGGGCCTCAAACTCACCGTGGACGATTTCGAGCGCCTGGGCAGCGAACTGCCCTGCCTGCTCAACCTTCAGCCCTCTGGCGAGCACCTGATGGAAGACTTCTGCTACGCCGGTGGCCTGCCGGTGGTGATGAAGGAAATCCAGCACCTGCTGCACACCGACATCGTGACCGTCAGCGGCAAGACGGTGGGCGAGAACATCGCCAGTGCCGAAAACTACGACCCGCGTGTCATCAAGAAGTTTGACGAACCCTTCAAGGAAAAGGCGGGTATCGCCATCCTGCGCGGCAACCTGGCGCCGCGTGGTGCCGTCATCAAGCCCAGCGCGGCCACACCCGAGCTGATGGTGCACACCGGTCGCGCCGTGGTGTTTGAAAACAGCGACGACTTCCACAAACGCATCGACGATGAAAACCTGGATGTGGACGAGACCTGCATTCTGGTGCTCAAGAACTGCGGCCCCAAGGGCTACCCCGGCATGGCCGAAGTCGGCAACATGCCGCTGCCACCCAAGGTGCTGCGCAAAGGCATCACCGACATGGTGCGCATTTCGGACGCCCGCATGAGCGGCACGGCCTATGGCACCGTGGTGCTGCACACCGCGCCCGAGGCGGCGGCCGGTGGCCCGCTGGCGGTGGTCAAAAACGGTGACATGATCGAACTGAACGTGCCCGAACGCAAACTGCAGCTGCTGATCAGTGACGAAGAACTCAAGTCACGTCTGGCTCAGTGGCAGGCTCCCGAGCCGCCCCTCAAGTCGGGCTACTGGAAGCTCTACACCGACCACGTGCTGCAGGCCGATGAAGGCGCCGACCTGGACTTCCTGGTCGGCCAACGTGGCGCGTTCGTGCCCAAAGACAACCACTGACCATCCGTGACTTTGTGGGAGCGCGCCCCTGCGCGCGAATGCTTTAGGCCGCAAGGGCAGCCTCCTGCACCTCACCCCCGCTTCCAAGGAGCAAAAGATGCGAATCCTCGTCACCGGCGGTGCCGGTTTCCTCGGCGCCCGTCTGGCCCGTGAAATTCTCAAGCGTGGCCAACTGGCTGGGCAAACCGTAAAGGAGCTGGTCATTGCCGACCTGTTCCCTGCCCCCGCCGACCTGCAGGCCGATCCGCGCGTCAAGAGCCACGCAGGCCCCATGCTCGAGCAGGGCGAGCTGCTGGCCAGCGGCTTTGACGGCGTGTTCCACCTGGCTTCGGCCGTGTCGGGCGAGTGCGAACTCGACTTCGATCTGGGCCTGCGCTCCAACCTCGACAGCACGCGCCTGCTGCTCGACAGCATCCGCCGCTCGGGCAAGGCCTCGCGCCTGGTGTTTGCCAGCTCGGTCGCCGTGTTCGGCCCTTACGCCGACCAGCCCATGCCCGCCCTGGTGACCGACACCACCATGCCCTCGCCGCAAACGTCTTACGGCACGCACAAGCTGATGCTCGAATACCTGGTGGCCGACCACACCCGCAAGGGCTTCATCGATGGCCGCTCGGCCCGCCTGATGACGGTGACCGTGCGCCCCGGCAAACCCAACGGCGCCGCCTCTTCATTCTTCAGCGGCATCATCCGCGAGCCGCTGGCCGGGGTGGAAAGTGTCTGCCCGGTCGACGCCAGCGTGTCGCACCCGGTGTCTTCGCCTGACACCACCATCCGCAGCCTGATCGCCGTGTTCGAAGCCAGCCAGGCCACGTTGGGCAATCGCCTGGCGCTCAACCTGCCCGGCTTGACGGTCACGGTCCAGCAAATGCTCGATGCGCTTGAAAAAGTGGGCGGCAAGGCGGTGCGCAACCGGGTTCGCTTTGAACGGGATGAACGCATCGCGGGCATCGTGGGCAACTGGGCGCGTGGCGCCACCAGCGAGCGCGCCAATGCGCTCGGCCTTCAAGGCGATGCCTCGTTCGAGTCCATCATCGAGCAGTACATCGACGACTGCCGCCACCAAGGCGGCTACCCGGCCGATGCCCTGAAAGGGCTGTGAACTCAAAAATGCGTGCCGATGGCGCCAGTGATGCGCGCCTCGTCATCGACGAGCGCCATCCAGCGCCATTTGTCGAAGGTGGTGCAGGGGTGCGAAATGCCCAGTGCCACCCGGTCGCCCACCTGGGGCACTGGCCCGCTCGGATCGAAACGCATGTGCGCATGCTGGTCACTCAAGGCATGCACCTCCCAATGCGAAGGCGTGGCCTCAATGGCACGGCTGCCGCGTGCTGCCCAACGCACCGGCATGGGCATGCGCTGGTCAAACGACACGTCGCGCCGACCGGCGCTGAGCAAGGCCAGGCCAGGTTCGGGCACGGATTGCACCATGGCCCAGATTTCGATCGCGGCTTGCAGGGAGCCTTGCAGGCCTTCGCGCTGTTCGACCAGTTGCAGGAAATTTGCATACCGACCATGGTCGTGCGTGACGTAACAGCCCGAACGCAACACACCCTGCACCGGGCGACTGAGCGGATAGCCGGTCAGCAAAGGGATCACCAGATCGAAGATGGCCGAACCGCCAGCGGTGATCAGCAGCTGCTCGTCGCCCCACAGCCCCTCGGCGTCGATGGCCTGCACCACCGAGCGCACACGCCGCACCAGGGCGCTCACGGCCTCGCTGTCGTGCGCGCTGTCGCAGGTGGCCAGGCCACCCTCGTAGCATTCCACGCCGCCCAGGCGCACCGCAGGCGATGCGGCCAACGCACGCGCCAAAGCCATGGCTTCTTCATGCGTTCTGCATCCGGTTCGAAAGCCGGGCGTGCCCAGCTCCAGCAGCACGTCGAAACGGCGCGCGCTGCCCCGACGACGCTTCCAGTCCTCGATCATGGCCAGCTGCGCCAGCGAGTCCACCAGAAACCACACCCGTGCGGCGGCATGCTGCGTGAGCAAGGCATCGAGCCCATCCAGATCGGCATCGGCCAGCACCTGGTTGGCGATGATGCAGCGCTGCGCACCGGCCGCCAGCGCCAGCTGCAGCTGGTGCACGTTGGCCACCGTCATGCCCCATGCACCGGCCTGCAGTTGCAGGCGAAACAGCTCGGGCGACATCGTCGTCTTGCCATGCGGCGCCAGCTGCACGCCCTTGCGGCGCGCCCAGTCCTGCATCCAGGCCAGGTTGTGCATGAGCGCACGGGTGCGCAGCGTGGCCAGCGGGTAAGGCATGGCATCGTCAAGCACATGCCATTGCCGCGCACCGATCTGGTCGCTGGAGATGGCGCCCGCCACAATGGGGTAGCCTTTGAGGCGAGGGTTCAGTTCAAATGCCATGCAGGAGGTCTCCGTTGAATCCGATACGTGCGGTCATTGTCCTATGACCACAGCTTCCCAGAAATCGCTGGACGTGGTCGCCCTTGGCGAAGCCATGCTCGAGTTCAACCAGACGCAGCAGCAGCCCCCGCTGTACCTGCAGGGCTTTGGCGGCGACACCAGCAACGCGGCCATTGCGGCGGCGCGTGCCGGAGCGCGCGTGGCCTACCTCAGCCGCATCGGACAGGACCACTGGGGCCATCTGCTCATGCAGCTGTGGGCACGCGAAGGGGTGGACACCTCTGGCATCGTGCGCGACGCGCAGGCCCCCACCGGCGTCTACTTCGTGAGCCACGACGAACAAGGTCACCACTTCAGTTACGCCCGCGCGGGCTCTGCCGCCAGCCGCATGCAGCCCTCGGACGTGCCCCAGCACTGGAACCACCTGATCGGCTGCAGCCACTGGCTGCACCTGTCGGGCATCTCGCTGGCCATCTCGCCCTCGGCCTGCGACACCGCGTTTGCCGCCATGCATGCCGCCCGCGAGCAAGGCACCCGCGTGGCCTTCGACTCCAACCTGCGCCTGTCGCTCTGGCCGCTGGAGCGGGCACGCGCCTGCATCGGCGAAGCGGTGCGCCTGTGCGATCTGTTTTTGCCCAGCATGGACGACATGACCACACTGACCGGTCTGCGACACGCCGATGCGGTGCTGGACTGGAGCCATGCCCATGGCGCCCGGCAGGTCGTGCTCAAGCTCGGTGCCGAAGGCGCCATCGTCAGCGATGGCCCGCAACGCACGCGGATCGAAGCGATGCGTGTGCAGGCCGTGGACGCCACCGGCGCAGGCGATGGTTTTGCGGGCAATCTGCTGGCCAGGCTGTGCCAGGGGGATGGCCTGGTGCAGGCCGCCCGCTATGCCAACGCCGCTGCCGCCCTGTCCGTGCAAGGGCGAGGGGCCGTTGAGCCCTTGCCATCCCCTGCGGCCGTGCACGCCCTGTTGCAAGCATGAACACCTCGAACGCGCCCCTTCCCCGCCCACTGATCGCCATCGATTGGGGCACCACTTCGCTGCGCGGTGCGCGCTTCGACACCCAAGGCCAACTGCTGGACCAGCGCACGTTGGCGCGCGGCATTCTCACGGTGGCGGCGGGTGAATTTCCGTCGGTGTTCGCGCAATGCTTTGGCGACTGGTTGCAATCGGGCGACGCCTTGTGCCTGCTGTCGGGCATGGTCGGCAGCCGCCAGGGCTGGCAGGAAGCCGCCTACTGCCCCTGCCCGGCGGGCTTTGCCGAACTGGGCCAGCACCTGCTGTGGCTGCAGGCCGGGCGCATGGCCATCGTGCCGGGGCTGTCGGTGCAACACCGCGATGGCCTGCCGTTCGAGCAGCACGATGTGATGCGCGGCGAGGAAATCCAGATCTTCGGCGCGCTCGCGCTCACCGGCCTGCAGGACGCCACCGTGGTTCTGCCCGGCACGCACAGCAAATGGGCCACCGTCGAGCAGGGGCGCGTCATGCAGTTCCGAAGCTTCATGACGGGCGAGGTCTATGCCCTGCTCAGCCAGCATTCCATCCTCTCGCGCACCCTGCCTCCTGATGCGCCCTGGCACGAGGCCGGATTCCGGCACGGCGTGCTGCTGGCACAACAGACGCCGAGCGTGCTCTCCAGCATCTTTGCCACCCGCACGCTGGCCTTGTTCGACACCCTGCCCGCAGAACAGCACGCCAGCTTTCTGTCGGGCCTGCTGATCGGCGAGGAGCTGCGCGCCATGCAGCCCCAGCGGTCATCGCGCCTCTTGCTGGTCGGCAGTGCCGCACTCACCCAGCGCTACCAGTTGGCCTTGCAATGGCTCGGCGCTGCAGCCCCATGCCTGGGCGATGAAGCCACCTGGGCAGGCCATCTGGCACTGGCTCGACACCTTGGACACCCATGAACCCACATGCCCCCGCCGACCTTCTGAAGACCAGTTTGCAGCAGCTGCCGCTGGTGGCCATCCTGCGCGGCCTCACACCGCCCGAAGCCCCGGTCATCGGCCAGGCCCTGGTGGATGCCGGTTTTGTACTGCTCGAAGTCCCACTCAACTCCCCACAAGCGCTGGACAGCATCGCGGCACTGGCCACGCAGCACCCCCAGCTGCTCATCGGTGCAGGCACGGTGATGAGCGCCAGCGACGTGCGTGACGTGCATGCGGCGGGCGGACGGCTCATCATCTCGCCGCATTTCGACGCCGAAGTGGTGCGCGAAGCGCTGCGGCTGGGCATGGCCTGCATGCCCGGCGTGGCCACACCCAGCGAAGCGTTTGCCGCGCTGCGTGCAGGTGCCCATGCGCTCAAGCTCTTTCCTGCCGAAATGATCGGCCCTGCGGTCGTCAAGGCCCTGCGCGCGGTGCTGCCCGCCAGCGTGCCGCTGCTGCCTGTGGGCGGCATTGCCCCCGACAACATGGCCGCTTACCGCGCCGCAGGCGCATCCGGCTTTGGCATCGGTTCGGCACTCTACAAACCCGGGCAATCTGCAGCCGCCACACACGCGGCAGCCCTGCGTTTCATCGGGGCCTGGCAGCAGGCGTCGACCTGAGCAAGACAGTCCCGCAGGCGGCTGCACCAACGTTCACACGCGGGCATGCTGGAGGCCTCTGCACAAAGAACAAACCCATGAGCGATTCCGTACTCGAACAATGGCTGGCGCGCGAAAACGAAGTGCGCGCCCTGTATGCCCAAGGCACGGGCACTGGCGGCAATGACCTGGAAGACATCCGCACCCAGACCGGACTGGCCTTGATGCAGGGCATGATGAACGGCACCCGCCCTGGGCCCAGCATCAGCAAGACGATGGACTTTTTGCTGGTCGAGGTGGCCTCCGGTCATGCGGTGTTTCAGGGCACGCCCGGAGAAAAATACTTCAACCCCATGGGCTCGGTGCATGGGGGCTGGTACGCCACGCTGCTGGACTCCGCGCTCGGCTGCGCGGTCCACACCCTGATGCCTGCAGGCCGTGCCTACACCACCTCGCAACTCAGCGTGAACCTGGTCAAGGCGATCCCCAAAAAAGTGCAACGTGTGCGTGCCGAAGGCAAGGTGGTCCATTGCGGGCGGCAGCTGGCCACCGCCGAAGCCCGCCTGTATGGCCCCGATGGCACCCTCTACGCCCACGCCACCACGACCTGTCTGGTCTTTGACATTCCGACAAAATCCTGACCATGCGACTTCTTCACACCATGCTGCGCGTGGGCAACCTCCAGCGCTCGATCGACTTCTACACCCAGGTGCTGGGCATGCAACTGCTGCGCACCTCCGAGAACCCCGAATACAAATACTCGCTGGCCTTTCTGGGCTTTGAGGGTGGCAACCCCGGTCAGGCCGAGATCGAGCTGACCTACAACTGGGGGGTCGAAAGCTACGAGATGGGCACGGCCTACGGCCACATCGCCATTGGCGTGGTGGACGCTTACGCGGCCTGCGACAAGATCCGCGCCAACGGCGGCAAAGTCACACGCGAAGCCGGTCCGGTCAAGGGCGGCACCACGGTGATCGCCTTCGTCACCGATCCGGACGGCTACAAGATTGAACTGATTCAGCGCCCGGCCATGGCGGCGGGCAGTGGCCTGCAAGGCTGATCAGACCGATTCGCCCCGTGGGCCGCGGCCCATGAGCAGTTGCACGACCTCACCCACCTTGAGCGTGCCGTCGAGCAAGGCCACCACGGCGGCGGTGATCGGCATGTCCACACCCAGGGCAGTGGCACGTTGGTGCACCGTGCGGGCGCTGTAGACGCCTTCGGCCACATGCCCCAGTGAGTCCACCGCCTGTGCCAGCGTCAGGCCCTGCGCCAGCAGCAAGCCCACTTTGCGGTTGCGGCTGAGGTCTCCGGTCGCGGTCAGCACCAGATCGCCCAGGCCCGACAGGCCCATGAAGGTTTCAGATTTGGCGCCCAAGGCGACGCCCAGACGGGTCATTTCGGCCAGACCCCGGGTGATCAGGGCAGCACGGGCGTTCAGGCCCAAGGACAAGCCATCGCACAAGCCCGTGGCAATGGCCAGCACGTTCTTGACCGCACCGCCCACTTCCACGCCCACGATGTCGTCGTTGGCATAGACGCGCAGTGCCGGGCCATGGAAGGCAGCCACCAGTGCATCGCGCACCTGGGCGTGCGCACTGGCCGCCACCAGCGCGGCAGGCTGGCCTTGCGCCACCTCCTGCGCAAAGCTGGGGCCGCTGAGGGCTCCCGCACGCAAGGCAGGCGCCACAGCGGCCTGCACCTCATGGGGCATCAGGCCTGTCGATGCTTCAAAGCCCTTGCACAACCAGGCCACCGAAGCGGGGATTTGCGCGAGTTCGGCCAGCGTCTGGCGCAAACCCGCCATGGGCGTGGCCACAATGAAGAGGTCTTCTGCCCTCAGCTGCGGACCGGCCAGCACAGACAGGGGGCCGGTGACGATCTCCAGAGCCTGCGGCAAGGGCGTACCGGGCAAGTAGCGGGCATTGACGCGATCGCTGCGCATGTGCGAGGCCTGATCGGCATCGCGCACATGCAAGCGCACCTGCCGAGACCCCGGCAGGCGGCAAGCGGCAATGGCCAAAGCCGTGCCCCAGGCACCGGCACCGATGAAGGTGATGCGCTGGCTCACAGCCGTCCGTTAAATTTACTGGGCAGTAGCGCCAGCCTGCTGGGCCTGCTGCTGCTCGTACATGGCCTGGAAGTTGATCTCGGCCAGGTGCACGGGCGGGAAGCCCGCACGGGTGATCAGGTCGGCCATGTTGCCGCGCAGGTAGGGGTAGACGATCTGCGGGCAGGCGATGCCCATGATCGGACCCATCTGGTCTTCGGGCAGGTTGCGGATTTCAAAGATGCCGCCCTGCTTGCACTCGGCCAGGAACACGGTCTTGTCGCCGATCTTGGTGTGCACGGTGGCGGTGACGGCCACTTCAAACACGCCTTCAGCCGCGGGGGTGGCTTCCACACCCAGCTGGATGTCCACCGTGGGCTGCTGCTGCTCGAGCAGGATGCCGGGGGAATTGGGCTGCTCCAGCGATGCTTCCTTCAGGTAAACACGCTGGATCTGGAACACGGGGGTGGCTTCGGCGACGTTGTCGGACATGGTTTTCTTTCAGACAAAAAGAGCGGCCCCATGAGGGCCGTTCGGAAAATCAAACAAAGGGATTATGCGCGAAGCGCCGGGCCCCCAAACCCGCCCCAGGGCAGTTCAGGCGCCCTGCAGCAGGGGCACCAGTGCGCCCTTGGCATCGAGGGCCATCAGGTCGTCGCAGCCGCCCACATGGGTGTCGCCAATGAAGATCTGCGGCACGGTGCGGCGCCCGGTGATCTGCATCATGTGCTCGCGCAGCTCGGGAGCGGTGTCCACGCGGATTTCCTCGATCTGTTCCACACCTTTGGCCTTGAGGATCTGCTTGGCGCGCACGCAGTAAGGGCAGACGGCGGTGGTGTACATCTTGACGGCTTGCATCAGACAGGCTCCTTGAAACAATCAGGCCTTGGCCAGCGGCATGCTGGCGGCTTGCCAGGCCTTGAGGCCACCGGCCAGGCTCTGGGCATTTTCGTAGCCGAGCTTGCGGGCGAGCGCCAGGGCACGGCCCGAACGCACACCGGCCTGGCAGACCAGAATGACCGGCGTCGCCTTGTTTTTGACGACATGGGGCAGCTGGGCTTCAAGCTGGGCCAGCGGCACATTGCGGGCGCCTGTGATGTGGCCCGCGGCGTATTCACCGGGCTCGCACACATCGATCACCACGGCCTTTTCGCGGTTCATCAGCAGCACGGCCTCGGCCGGGTTCAGGCCTTTGCCTTGGGACAGGACCGGCCACAACAGTGCGGCGCCGGAAGTCAGCGCGACCAGGATCAGCATCCAGTTGTTGATCAGAAAACTCACTTGGTTTCAACCTTGTTCAGCTCAAAAAGGAGCTCCCGTCAGGGAGCTGGCATGCCTGAATTCTAAAATGTCGGCAATCCCCTGTTTTTTCACCATTGTTTGAGAGCTTCTGCATGTACAAACTTGTCCTGATCCGCCACGGCGAATCCACCTGGAACCTTGAAAACCGCTTCACCGGCTGGACCGATGTCGACCTCACCCCCGTGGGCGTACAGCAGGCCATGTCGGCCGGTCAGCTGCTCAAGGCCGAAGGCTGGGACTTTGACCTGTGCTACACCTCGGTGCTCAAGCGCGCCATCCGCACCCTGTGGCTGACCCTGGACGAAATGGACCGCACCT
>JACCDV010145653.1_pt1 | contig 26862 bp, 24 predicted proteins | sample 7446131 | NCBI WGS metagenome assembly JACCDV01 (sample SAMN15323448, study PRJNA562643) | freshwater metagenome | isolation source: river surface water | place: USA:Blue River Watershed | collected 2017-08-17 | reverse complement strand
TGTCGCCGGTCGCGTGGCCATGCGTGTCGTTGATCGCTTTGAAATGATCGATGTCGCAAAAACCCACGCACAGCGGATGGTGTTTGCTGCGCGCGAGTTCGACAGCCTCCTTCAGGTTGATGTCAAAGGCGCGCCGGTTGGGAAGTTCGGTCAAAGGGTCGCTCATCGCCATTTTCTGCGTCTGCACCAGCCGACTGCGCAAATGGCCCATGACTTTTGAACGTTCCTTCAACTCAGCCTCGGCCCGTGCCGCGCGCTCCATCATCTCGGCGGTCAGTTTCTGCAGGCGAACCACGGCCGCCTTGCTGCGTGCTGGATCTTCAAGATCGACAATCGAGACACCCAGATTGGCCCCGAAACTGGCGGCGTCGCGGCTGGATTGTTCAGTTGTGGCGCGTGCTTCGCCGATCCGGTCCTTCGCCTCTTCGACCATTTTTGAAAATTCGCGCTCGCTTATCGATGTGCGGATTTCATCGAGCAACCGGATGGCATCGACCGGATCGATACGCCCGAATTCCAAAAGGTGGGTATCAATATGCAGCCGCTGAATGGCTGAACTGCCCGCGATGTAAAGCCACGCCAATTCATAATGATCAGGGATCGGATCAAGCCCGGCATCAGCCAGGAAGTCGGCGATCTGTTCAATCATCGCGCCGTGGCGCATCCGGAACCGTTCTGTTGCCGATAGCGCCGTCCGGTCGCGATCGGGTTCATCGGTCCGCGCCAGTCGAAGCAACCATTCCATGAATTTGGGAGCGGTTGCAGACGGCGTACGAGCAAGATTGGCAGGTTGGATCGTCATGCCTGCATTAACGACCGACGGAGGCAGCGATTAACCCTTATCCCCCGATTCGGTCCAAATTATCAGACGCTCGCCTTTACCAGCCGCGACAGCAGATCGGCCGCAAAGGCGCTCAGCGTGTCGTCGCGCGCGCCCATCACAACGATGCGGTCGCCCGGTTGGGCCAGTTCGACAATCCGATTGCCGCAATCTTCCCGGCTGGGGATATATTCGGCCTGCTTGCCTGCAGCGACCACAGCATCAGTAATCGACTGGCTGCCCAATGTCTTGTCCACCGTGCCGCCAAAATAGACTGGATCGCACAGGATCAGATGATCGTCGCGGTTGAGGTGCCGGGCAAAGACGGAGGCCAGTTCACTGCCCATCACGCGGATCGGGCCATAGCCATGGGGTGGGAAAAAGGCGATCACGCGCCCCGGAAACGCCTTCAGCGTTGCCAGTGTCGCTGCCGTCTTGTCGGGATTATGGCCGAAATCATCAATCACGGTAATGCCACCAGCGATGCCGACAATGTCGAAGCGGCGTGCAAGCCCGGCAAAGCGTTCAACGCCGTGTACGGCCTGTGCAACCGGCACATCGAGCGCAAGTGCGGCGGCAATTGCGGCTAGCGCGTTCGAGATATTGTGCCGTCCCGGCACCTGCAGTGTCACCGGCCAGCTTTGCCCATTGGCTTTCAGCGTGAAGCGGCTGCCAATTGGCATTTCCACGACGTCGACTGCGCGCACATCCGCGCGGTCGGTAAAGCCAAAACTGATAGAATTGGGTAGTGTCATGGGTGCGATCAGCGCGACACTTTCAATATCATCAGCGTTCCAGATCGCCCGCTTTGCGCTGCCTGCAAAGTCGCCGAACAATTGGCGTAATTCGGTCAGCGACTTGTGGTCAAGGCTGATATTGTTGAGCACGGCAACCTCTGGCCGGAATAGCGCGATCGACCCGTCGCTTTCGTCAACTTCGGAAATGAAAACCGCGCCATGACCAACGCGTGCGCTGGCAAAAGGTGCGTCGGCGGACACGAAATTCTTCATCACCCCGCCATTCATGATCGTCGGATCAAGCCCCGCATCGGTCAAGATCCAGCCAATCATGCCGGTTACCGTCGATTTACCGCTGGTCCCGCCAACTGCGACCGAACGGCGGCTGGCGTTGAACAATTCAGCCAGCAGTTCGGCGCGGGTCATCCGCGCGCAGCCTAGTTCCTTTGCCTTGGCGACGTCGGGCACGCTGTCTTCAACCGCAGCGGATGCGACAAGGATCTGGTCGCCGCTGACAAGGCCGCTGCCGTCCTGCGGGAAGATCTCGATGCCAAGACTTTTTAGCCATTCGAATTTGGGGGCAAGCCGACCTTGGTCGAGCGCCCGGTCCGACCCGGCAACGCTGGCACCACCATCGCGGACGATATTGGCCAGCGGCAACATGCCCGATCCGCCAATGCCGCAAAAGAAATAGGATTTGTTTTTTGCCATATCGCCCCGCTATTGCGCAGGGGCAGTTTTGGCAATCGGATATCAAGGGAGGGGAGATGCGAATAGGAATTTGTGCGCCGTCGACACCCTTTACCCGCCAGGATGCTGACCGGGTCATTGCCCTCGCAGCGGAACATCATCCAGCGGTCGAACTCGTCTTTGACGATCAATGCTTCGTCGAACAGGGCCATTTTGCCGGGAGCGATGCGCAACGGCTGGAGGCGCTTGTTAGGCTTGCCAACGATCCGGCCTTTGATGCGATCTGGTTCGTGCGCGGTGGCTATGGTGCTTGCCGCATCGCGGCGGACGCGGTTGCCGCATTGAAGGCCCCCGCGCGAAAAAAGACCTATCTCGGCTATAGTGACCAGGGCAATCTGCTCGCCGCGCTTTATAAGGCAGGCATGGGCTGGCCGGCGCATGGCCCCATGCCTGCCGATATTCGCAGGGCAGGGGGTGAGGCTGCGGTGCTACGGGCGCTTGGCTGGCTGGCCAAGGGCGATACCGCTGCGCTCGAACCCAATCTGGTCAAGGGTCGGCGCTATGCGGCGTTTAATCTGATGACGCTCGCGATGCTCGCTCCCACGCCATTGATGCCCGATTTGTCGGGGCATGTGCTGATGGTCGAGGAGGTAAGCGAATATCTCTACGCCTTTGACCGTGCGATGTTTAGCGTCACAACTGGGTTGAAGGGCGCGGCGCTCTCCGGACTGATGCTCGGTCGTGTGTCTGATATTCCCGAAAACGACCGGCCATTTGGCAGTGATGAAGAAGCCATCGTGCAGCACTGGTGCGCCAAAAATGGCATTGCATATCTCGGCCGCGCCGATATCGGCCATGACAGCGGCAATCGGATCGTGCCTTTTGGCATGATCGGTTGAGGGCGGGATAAAAAGCAAAGGGATTTCATTGATGCGGGCATTTGTTTTTCCGGGCCAGGGCAGCCAGTCGGTTGGCATGGGCAAGTCACTGGCCGAGGCGAGCCCGGTGGCGCGCGAGGTTTTCCAGGAAGTGGACGATGCGCTTGGCCAGCATCTGTTCCGACTGATGTGCGAGGGCCCTGAGGGCGACCTGACGCTGACTGAAAATGCCCAGCCGGCGATCATGGCCAATGCGATTGCAACGCTGCGCGTGTTTGAAAAGGAAGGCGGCGTTGTGCTGGCGGAAAAGGCGCATTTCGTCGCCGGACATAGCCTTGGCGAATATAGCGCGCTCTGTGCGGCCGGTGCGCTCGACCTTTCGACCACGGCAAAGCTGCTGAAACTGCGCGGGCAGGCGATGCAGGCCGCAGTGCCAGTGGGCGAAGGCGCAATGGCCGCGCTGCTGGGTGCCGATATCGAAAAGGCAGAAGCGCTGGCTGCTGCCGCTGCCCAGGGCGAAACCTGTACCGTCGCTAATGACAATGATCCGACTCAGGTCGTTATCTCCGGCCATAAAGGCGCGATCGAAAGGGCGATCGAGCTGGTAAAGGAGCATGGGATCAAGCGCGGCATTTCTTTGCCGGTATCCGCGCCCTTCCACTGCCCGTTGATGCAGCCGGCAGCTGACCGGATGGCAGAGGCGCTGGCGCAAACAAGCATCAGCGCGCCTTATGTGCCGGTTTTTGCCAATGTCGTTGCCGCGCCGGTGTCGCAGCCCGATGATATTCTCCGCCTGCTGGTCGAGCAGGTGACCGGCCGCGTTCGCTGGCGCGAATCAGCGATCGCGATGCGCGATGCGGGCGTTACCCATTTTCATGAATTTGGCGGAAAGGTGCTGTCTCCGATGATCAAGCGCAGCGCAGGTGATGAGGTGACCGCGACGAGCATTTTGTCGATGGATGATATCGAAGCCATTTTGAAGGAGATTTAAGTCATGCTGCTACAGGAACGCGACGGCTCTATTCTGACCATCACCCTTAACATGCCCGAAAAGCGCAACCCGATTTCGGACGTCGCGGTGGTCGATGCGCTGTGCGATGCTTTTGATGCCGCTGATCGCGATATCTCGGTCCGTTGCGTCATTCTGACTGGTGCCGGTACTGCCTTTTCGGCGGGTGGCGATCTGAAGCAGATGCGCCCCGACAGCGGCGGCTTGCGTTCGAGCAATCCGGTCGAAACCCGGCGCAATTACAAATATGGCATCCAGCGCCTGCCGCTGATGTTTCAGGCATTGGAAGTGCCCGTTGTGGCGGCCGTAAACGGTCATGCGATCGGCGCAGGGCTTGACCTTGCGACCATGTGTGACGTGCGCGTCGCCGCCGAAAGCGCGAAATTTGCAGAAAGCTTCGTGAAGCTTGGCATCATCCCCGGTGATGGTGGGGCATGGTTGTTGCCGCGCATTGTCGGCTTTAGCCGCGCGACCGAACTGGCGCTGACCGGGGAAACGATTGACGCGGCCGAGGCGCTGAAGATTGGCCTTGTCAGCCATGTCGTTGCCGATGGCGATCTAATGACCAAGGCACGGGAAATCGCAGCAAAAATCGCGGCCAATCCTCCGCACGCGGTCCGCATGACGAAGCGGTTGCTGCGCGAAGGCCAGATGGCAGACCTCAAAAATGTCCTCGAAATGTCTGCCGCGATGCAAAGCCTAGCGCACAACACACGCGACAATGATGAAGCGATCAACGCTTTTATTGAAAAGCGCGCACCCAAATTCACGGGAGAGTAAGATGTTCGATCTCACAGGGATGACCGCCCTTGTTACCGGCGCATCCGGCGGCATTGGCAGTGCGATCTGCCATGCATTGGCCGGTCAGGGCGCGCGACTGGCCGTTTCAGGTTCCAATGTCGAAAAACTCGAAGCGTTTCGCGCCTCGCTTGCCAAAGAACACCCCAATGCCGATCATGTCGCCGTGCCGTGCAATCTGGGCGACAAGGAAAGCGTGGAGGCACTGGTGCCCGCCGCACTTGATAAGCTGGGGCAGATCGACATTCTCGTCAACAATGCAGGCGTCACACGCGACAATCTGGCGATGCGCATGAAAGACGAGGAATGGGAGGAAGTGATCCGCATCAACCTCGAAGCCGCCTTCCGGCTCATGCGTGCGGCAACCAAACCCATGATGAAGGCGCGTTTTGGACGGATCATCACCATCACCAGCGTCGTCGGGGCTACCGGCAATCCGGGACAGATCAATTATGCTGCGTCAAAAGCAGGGCTGGTTGGCATGTCCAAGGCATTGGCGGCAGAACTTGCCAGCCGCAATGTCACCGTCAACTGCGTCGCGCCCGGTTTCAGCCGCACGGCGATGACGGACGTGCTGCCCGATGCGCAGAAAGATGCGCTCAACGCCCGCATCCCGATGGGCCGTATGGGCGAGGGCAGCGACATCGGTGCGGCGGTGGCCTATCTCGCGTCGCGCGAGGCCGGATATGTCACCGGTCAGACGCTGCACATCAACGGCGGCATGGCGATGCTTTAGGCCATTTGGCCACTCCCCCCTTGCCAGCCGCGAAGCAGGACATTAGGGGCGGTCTTCGAAATCTCGAATCCCAAAGAAGAAGGGGCAAAAAATGAGCGATACTGCGGACCGCGTTAAGAAAATTGTCGTCGAACATCTCGGCGTCGAAGCTGACAAGGTGACCGAAGGCGCAAGCTTCATTGACGATTTGGGCGCTGACTCGCTCGATATCGTTGAGCTGGTCATGGCCTTCGAAGAAGAATTCAACGTCGAAATTCCCGACGATGCGGCTGAAAAGATCTCGACCGTCAAGGACGCGATCGATTTCATCACTGCCAACAGCTGATTTCGCGCTGCTGCGTGCAGCCGTTACGGTTCTGAATTAAAACGGCTTTCCGGTTCGCTGGAAAGCCGTTTGCATTTCCGCCTGCTATCCCCATAAAGGGGAAAATCGACACGATGGAGAAGAGTGCATGCGTCGCGTTGTTGTAACCGGACTTGGCCTTGTCACGCCGCTTGGCGGCGATGTGGAAACCACATGGGCCAATATCCTCGCGTCCAAATCGGGAGCAGGGCGCATCACCCGCTTCGATTCGGTGGCGGGCGGTCAGAAATGTCATATTGCCTGCGAAGTGAAGCCCAAGGACCATCCTTGGGGTTTTGATCCTGACCAGCGAGTCGATCACAAGGTTCAGCGCCAGGTTGATCCTTTCATCATATACGGGATTGATGCAGCTGGGCAGGCGCTTGAAGATGCAGGCCTGACTGAAATGAGCGAGGCAGACAAGCTGCGCACCGGTTGCTCGATCGGTTCGGGTATTGGCGGCCTTCCGGGTATTGAGGAAGAATCGATCAACCTACATGAACGCGGTCCGGGCCGCGTTTCTCCCCATTTCGTGCATGGCCGCCTGATCAACCTGATCACAGGTCAGGTGCAGATCAAATATGGTCTGAAGGGCCCCAACCATGCGGTTGTAACTGCCTGCTCGACCGGTGCCCATTCGATTGGCGATGCAGCGCGAATGATCCGCGATGATGATGCCGATATCATGCTCGCTGGCGGCGCGGAATCGACTGTCAACCCGCTGGGGATCGCCGGTTTTGCCCAAGCGCGCGCGCTCAACATGACCTATAATGACCGCCCCGAAGCAGCCAGCCGTCCCTATGACAAGGATCGCGACGGCTTTGTAATGGGCGAGGGTGCTGGCGTTGTCGTGCTGGAAGAATATGAGCATGCCAAGGCGCGCGGCGCGAAAATCTACGCTGAAGTGGTCGGCTATGGCCTGTCGGGCGATGCCTATCATGTCACGGCACCCCATCCCGATGGCGACGGCGCTTATCGTTCGATGGAAATGGCGCTTAAAAAAGCGGGCATGACCCCGGCCGATATCGATTATATCAACGCCCATGGCACATCGACCATGGCGGATACGATCGAACTGGGAGCGGTAAAGCGGCTGTTTGGCGATGCGATGGCCAATGTTTCGATGAGCTCGACCAAATCGGCGATCGGCCACCTTCTGGGCGGCGCTGGCGCGGTAGAGAGCATTTTTTGCATTCTTGCGCTGCGCGACCAGATCGTTCCGCCGACGCTCAACCTCGATAATCCTGATGAGGGCACCGAGGGTGTCGATCTTGTTCCGCATGTCGCGCGTAAGCGCCCGGTGCGGGCTGTGCTGAACAATAGCTTCGGCTTTGGCGGCACCAATGCCAGCCTGATCATGAAGGCGATCTGACGCGATGGGGCGGCCTTTGAAATGGCTGCTCATCGCGGGCGGCCTGCTGTTTCTGATCGTTGCCGGCAATTTCGTTCATGGCTGGACGGCGGACGGCCCGTCAGAACGCGAAGTCACCGTCATCATCAAACCTGGGTCGAGCATCCGGCTAGCGGCGCGGCAGCTTGAAACAGGCGGCGTGATCAGGTCGGCCGACGCATTCGTCAATCGTGCACGCATCTTCGGAGCCACTAGCACGATCAAGGCTGGTGAGTTCCTGATTCCGGCTCATGCCTCTAATTCAGAAGTGCTGTCGATCCTGACCGGCGGCAAGACGGTCCAGCGCATGGTGACCGTTCCCGAAGGCATGCCATCGATCATGGTCTATGCACGGCTGATGGCGAATGACCGTCTGACGGGTGACATTCCCATTCCTGCCGAAGGGTCGATTTTGCCGGATAGCTATGCCTTCCAGAAGGGAGAAGCGCGAGCAGCAGTTGTAATGCGGATGCAACAGGCGATGCAGAAATCGATTGACGAGCTCTGGCCGGAACGCAGCCGCGATACGGTTGTGAAAACGCCGCAGCAAGCCATCGTTCTTGCCTCGATCGTTGAGAAAGAAACGTCGAAGCAATCCGAACTGCGCATGGTCGCCGGCGTCTATTCAAATCGGCTGCGTACGGGAATGATGCTGCAGGCTGATCCGACGATCATCTATCCAATAACCAAAGGCAAGCCGCTGGGCCGGCGCATTCGCCAGTCGGAAATTTCCGCGGTCAATGATTACAACACCTATTCGATGGTTGGTCTGCCCAAAGGGCCGATTGCCAACCCGTCCCGTGCGGCGATCGAGGCGGTGCTGAACCCCGAAAAGACCGATTATCTGTTCTTCGTCGCTGATGGCAAAGGCGGACATATCTTCGCCGAGACGCTCCAAGAGCATAATGCCAATGTCGAAAAATGGTATGCGATCCGCCGCGAACGGGGCGAGATGTAAACCTCCCTCCCGCTGAGGGGAGGGAGGCAATATTGCTTAGGGCTCGACGATGTTGAATGCGCCGGCAATGGGATCAAGCGATGCCTGCAACGCTTCGACTGCTGCCTTGTCGCCTTCCACCTTCAGCCCGGCCATTTCCAACTGGGCAATCGGCATCTTCAGGAACAGCATGGCAAGGAAAAGCTGGCGGGGTCCTGTAACAGTCGCCTGTGGCTGATCGTGCAGCGTTCCCGTTTCGCTTATCATCACCGCATTGCCCACACTGACCTTCACCATTTCCTTGCGATCACTGATCGCGAAGTTAATGGCCAGTTTGCGTTCGCCGATTGTCGCCGGGTTCAGGCGCGTCGCGATTGACTCCATCAGGAGACCTGTCGGGATGGCTGCGATCATGTCCGGGCTTTGGATCGTTGCGCTCGCCTGCACACCCTGGCGCAGGTCACGCGCGGCGGACAGGAACTGGTTCCGCCAGATCGCGCTTTCCGCCTGATAGCCCTGCTGTTCATAGCTGTCGGCAAGCAGCGCGCGGCCTTCGGCATGTTTGGGGTCGGCGAAGATCAACTGGTTCAGAAGGTCTGATGACCAGCGATAATCGCCGGCTGCCATTGCCCGTCTCGCAGCCGCCACCACTTTCTTGGCACCGCCCATGTCTGCGACAAAACGCTTAGCCCGCTCGGTTGGTGGGTGTGGGTGGAGATTTGCGGGAACGGCATCATACCAGCCCAGATAGCGTTGATAGACCGCCTTCGAATTATGGCTGTAAGTGCCGTAATAGCCCTTGTTATACCATTGGTCGGAAATCGCTGGTGGGGCTTTGATCGCTTCGGCAATTTCCGCCTGCGTCATTCCCGAGTTCATCATCCGCACCGTCTGATCATGAAGATAGCGGTAATTGTCGCGATGCCCTTCGAGCCAACTGCGCACCTCGCCCGAACCGAAACGTGGCCAGCAATGGCTGGAAACCACCGCGTCACTGCGATCAGCATAAAGGTTGACCGCCTCATTCAGATATTGCGTCCATTTGAGGGCATCGCGCACTTTGGCGCCGCGAGGCGTCAGGATGTTATGCAGGGAGCAGGTTGCGAGCTCCGCAGAAACAAAGGTCTTCGCCGGCTGGATATAGACGTTCATTTCCGACGGCGCCTCGGTTTCGGGTACCATCTGGAATTCCAGCGTAACGCCATCGATCAGCCGTGTTTCGCCGGTTTTCCGGATGATATCGGTTGGTGCGATCAGCGTGATGGCTCCACCTGCAATTGCCCTGCCGATGCCGCTTCCCATCTGCCCTTGCGGACCCGGAACCAAGCTGCTGCCAAACTGATATGCGGCACGGCGACCCATGGCAGGTCCGGCAACGACGCTTTCCGATGTCGCTTCCTCGACCAGATGCTCGGGCGCGACTATGGCGACTTTGCCCGCCTTAACATCGGCCTCATCAATCACACCGCGCACGCCGCCATAATGATCACCATGGCTGTGGCTATAAATGACTGCGGATACCGGGCGTGCGCCCAGCTTCTCATTTGCCAGTTGCAATGCGGCGGTTGCAGCTTCCTTGGTCGTCAGCGGATCAATCAGAATCCAGCCGGTTGTTCCGGCGATGATTGTCATGTTCGAGATATCGAATCCGCGCACCTGCCATACGCCATCTGTAACCTTGTACAGCCCATGCTTGCGCAACAGCTTTGTGTGCCGCCACAGGCTGGGGTTGACCGTCGGGGGCGCAGCGCCCTGCATCCAGTCATAGGCGGCAAGATTCCAAATTGGTTTCCCATCCGTCGCGCGGATCACCGGATCGGACAAAGTGGCGATAAAGCCGCGATCGGCGAAATCGGCATCTCGGCCGTCTTCGGCTGGTAATTGCGCTGCAATGGCCTGTTGCGCCTCGACGGTGGCATTGCTGGCAGGCTTGGGCTCTAACGCACCCGGCGCAGCAGCCGCGAGGGGGCTGGCGCTGGCAAGCAGGATAAGCGGCAATAACTTCATTTTCTCTCTCCCTTAATCGCTTAGTTAAACGAGAGGCGGTGGGAGAGGCAAGTGTCGAGCGATCATTTCGTTCAATCAACGGCCTCAGCCATTGCTGCTTTGTGCCCTGTCGATTAGCGTTGGCTGATGAACGCTTCGGCTCCGGTAATAGTGACTGCTCTTATGGGCAAATCCGACCAAATATGGGCCGATGGGTTGCGCACTGCGCATTTCCCGCCCGAACGAAACTATTTGGCAGCACATATCACGCTGTTCCACCATTTGCCGCCGACGCACTTGCCTGAGATTAAGGCCCGGATCGCGGCTGTTACCCGCGAATGGGCCGCGCCGCCTGCGTGGCTTAGCGACGTGATGCTGCTGGGGCGTGGCGTGGCCTTTCGCGTCGATAGCCCGGGCCTGTTGGCGATGCGCGATGAATTGGCCGATGGTTTTGCTGGCCTGTTGACGCCGCAGGATCAGGCGCGACCACGGCTGCACATCACCGTCCAAAACAAGGTCGAGCCGCCGGTCGCAAACGCGCTCCATGCCGAATTGTTTACCCAGTTCCAGCTACGCCCGCTTCGCATAACTGGGCTTTCCGCCCACTTCTATCGCGGCGGGCCTTGGGAGGCGATCCAGTCTTGGACGTTCAGCGGGCGCCGCAAAGATTGATGAAGCGCCCGCTTCCTAGCCAAATCAGGTGTGGGTCTGGAGTGCTTTCTCACCGACAGTGCGGGACAGAACAAAACGCAGCGCGATCAGCCCGACAAACCAAAGCGCATCATTGATGGCAACGCCGGTGACGATTTCGGTCGAGAAATTCTCTGCACCGCCGCCAAATTGCGCATAGCCGCGCAGCAGCAGTTGATAGACCACAAAGGCAGAGACGAGTGCCGTCACGCCGCCAAGAACAGCATTATCGCCCATTTTTGCGGCAGTGAAACGCGCCGCGCCAAAGCTGGCAATTGTCGCAACCAGAATCGCGATACCATGGCCCACCGCCTGCGCGTCCCATGGGAATGACAGGAGAAGAAAGCCGACCGCTTGGTTAGCTGCCCAGACAGCTGCGACCAGGGCAAGCCCGTTGCGGGGGCGCATGGTCAGAGCGGCGAGCGTTGCGAAGGCCGCAAAGGGGAAGATGCACGCCAGTGCAAGGCTGCCAAGCACGGTCGCGCCCGCGAGTGTTGCAGGCCATGCTGCGGTTGTGGGGTTCATGCTGCGTATCATCTTCATTCCCTTCCTTGATCCATTTAACGGTAACGGGCTTTGCCTGCCCGTCAATTCCCTAAAAGCCGGTCCTCATGCCGATAAACGCGGCGCGACCGTAATTGCCATAGCCAGCCACGGTTTCGTAATGCACATCGCCCGCATTTTCGACGCGGCCGTAAAGTTCGATCTTGTCTGATAATTGATAGGCCGCGCGCAGGTTGAACAGCGCATAGCCATCCATGCGCACCGCCCCGCCAAAACCGTCGACGCTATCGCTGGCGAGCCTGATATCAGCGCCGAGTTTCAGCCTGTCGATAGGCATCCAGTCTGCCATCAGGTTTAGGCTATGGGCCGGAATCCGGATGCGGCGGATGTAAGCGCCACTATCATCCTGCCGTCCCTTGCTGTTGGTATAGCTGTAATTGGCCATGATTGTCAGCCGGTCATCGGGATGCAATTCGACAAAGGTCTCTACGCCGCTTGCCCGGCTGCCGAGAATATTGCCGTAACGATAGAGCAGCAGATCGAAATCGATCATGTTGCGCGTGCGCCGCCGATAGGCCGTCGCGCCGAAGCGCAGCTTGTCGCCGATTACTGATTGCTCGATCCCCAGTTCATGACTTTCGGCCTGTTCGGGTTGCAGCCCGGGATCGCCAAAGAAACTGAACAACTGGAACAGGGTAGGGGCCTTGAAACCCTCACCATATGCGGCGCGGATGATCGTGTCCGGCGCTGGACGTATAACGGCATTGGTGCTGAACGTCGTTTTGCTGCCATAATTTTTGTGCCGGTCGATGCGCGCGCCTGCCGTCAGTGTCAGTGCGGGAACCAGATCTACGACTGCCTGCGCATATGCCCCGCTATAATGCGTCCGCGCCGGCGAAAAGCCGTCGGTGAAGCGGCTTCTTTCATGTTCAGCACCGAATATGGCGCGAAAGCGGCTGCCAACACGCCAGTCGCCTTGATATTCAATCCGCTCGCTACGCCCGCGGGCGAGAAAGTCTGCGGCAACGGCACCAGGAGCGGAGAAATTGGCGCGGTTGATATCGTTGAGTGTTAGCGACAGACGGCTGGCAAGTCTGCCGGTGGAGGCATGAAGGCCGGCATAGCCCGTCGTCTGCCCGGTCGTCGAATATTCCGCTGTATCCGTCAGCATATAGGATGGAGCCGGGAAGCCATCGAGTTCGGCCCGGCTGTCGGCATGGTAGCCACGCAGATCGCGGCGGATCGCCGCGGACAAGTCAACTTCAATGGGGCCGTTGGCGCCATATTGACGGAAGCCGTCGTGCTCGCTGCCCGATGCCGCCGCTGAGATGCCATCATCGCGAAACCAGCCGCCGCCGAGACTATAGCGTATAGGGCCGCTGCGCCCGCTCATATTACCGGCCAATGTGCCGCGATCATTGCCGCCATATTCGGCGCGTAGATTGGCGGCGATGTTTTCGGTCGGACGCCGCGTCACTATGTTAACGACACCGCCTATCGCCTGGCTACCCCAAGGAACCGAATTGGGTCCACGCAGCACTTCGACCTGTTCGATATTACCGATCAACAGATTGCCGAAATCAAATCCGCCGCCGGGCGATGCGGGGTCGTTGATCCGCACGCCGTCGACCAGCGCCAGCGTCTGTTCTCCCTCTGCTCCGCGAATGCGGACTGCGGAAAAGCCGCCAATAGGGCCGGTGTTGGAAATGGTGACGCCGGGGGTGCGCACCAACAGCTCGGCAATTGTTGCCGGCTGCAGCCGGGCAATTGCATCACTATTGAACAGCGCGATGGCAAGGCCGCTTTCGTCGGTTTGCTGGGCGGCACCTGTTCCGGTTACGATAATGGCGGGCTGGTTCTGATCATCGCTTGCGGCGCAATCGACGGGGGAGGGGCAAGGCATGGCTTCGCCTTGCGCCAATGCCGGCACGGAAAGCAGCGCAAACGGCGCTGCCAATCGATAAATATGTTGCATAAGCTTTCCTTCAATCGCGACGTTCATCCAGATGCCGTCACGCGAAGGAAATCCCGAAGGGATCCTATCGTTCGCCCGTGTCTTCCCGCACGCGCAAAGGAACAGCCGCTACAGGCAGGTCTCCTGGCTCCCGGGTCATCGCCTTTGCCCGCCTTCCCGAAAAAGGTTCATCCCCCTTTCAGTGGCATATGGAGCATTGGCTCACCGGTCACAGTTGCGGGAACAGCGCCGGATTTGAACCGGCTTCCCTTTTCACCCCGGCTTCCCGGGGCACCTGTAACGCTGCTTGGGTAGGAGCGAAGCTGCGAGCGGTCAATCCCCGCCTGCATTCGCAAGGGCGTGCGCTTAACGCTCGACGCCCTTCACCTTGCCCCATTGGCGGGCAACCGTATATCCAAGATAGCCGGTCCCGAAGAGGGCATAGAGCGGTTCGGGTAGTCCGCCCAGATAGGCGTTCATGCCCGCAGTTATATCAAGCGCAGCCTGCGGACGCACCGCCGCGATCAGCCCCATGGGGATTGCCCACAGAATGATGACATACATCACATAAAGGAAGGATGGCCTAGCGCGGCTTGTCCAAGGGTCGGATGATTGCGCTTCGGCGAGTACAGCCGATAACTGCGTACGCAACGTTTCCATTTCCTGGCTGCCCTGTAATTTGAGCAATTCCAGCTTTGCCGCATCGCGGGCTTTCGGATCGGGGATCAATTTGTCGATGAGTGCGGCAATCGGGCCGACCAGGGTTTCGATAATGGCCATAAAAAGGGTGCACTTTCAGATTGAGGGTGAGTGTGCATCGGGACTGTCAGTGCAGCGTGGGTTTCCGATGCGGTTCGATAGCCAGCCATAAAGAAAGGCCTCTTGTGAGGGGCGCGCCTCGGCCAATATGATATAGTGCGCGCCTTGCAGCGCTTCGACGGCCTTCAAAAGGACGGTTTCAGCGTCGCCGCCACGTTTCATAAGAAATGCATCCAGTGCCGCCAGCGTTGCCGGTCCTATGCGCCGGTCGACTGCCAGATCGGCATAATCGCGGGTTTCGCGGTTCAACGCATTGAGTGCGCGTTGCAGAAATGCGGTTGCCGTGCCCGTCCCCATATTCACGCCGGTGTCGAAAAGTTCGGCCGCCAGTGCCGGCGCGCGCGCGGCAACGGCGTCAAACTTAGGGTTTTTCCAATATAGCCTCTTGTAGATTGCCGCAGCATCACTGCGCGGCAGGGTGCGCATATCATTCATATAGCCCTGCCGCCGGGCAACGGCTTCGGTAATGCCCCATCGTGTGGCTCCGCCGCGATCGGCCGGATGGTTTGAAAAGCCACCTTCACGTGCGATCACTTCATCTATCAGTTGGTCGATGTTGGGTTTCATGTCGATTCCTCCATGTCTGGACGAATCAGTTAACCGATATGGTTATATGTAGGAAAGTTTTATATCCATTTTGTGTGTTGACGAGCTTCGGCATTTGGTCATGCTGTCGAAGCTCAAAAGCTGGCGGCTATTGTTGCCAAATGAGATTAATCATATAGATATATATTGATATTTCATGAGATTCGTTCGCGGGGAGTTTTGCGCTATGTTATCTGGAAAGTTGCTTATCAATGGCGCCCTCGTCGAAGGCGCTTTGCGGTTGGACGTCATCAACCCTGCCACGGGCAAAGTCTTTGCCAACATTGCAAGGGCAGATGCTAACCAACTGGAGCAAGCGGTGGCCGCTGCAAAAGCTGCAGCACCGGGCTGGGCCGCTTTGGGCTGTGCTGCCCGTGGGGAAATGATCTCCAAACTTGCCGACGCTATTGAAGCGCAGAAGGATGCATTCGCAAAGCTTTTGACAACCGAGCAGGGCAAGCCTTTGAAGCAGGCGATGGGAGAAGTAATCGGCGGTATTTACCAACTCCGCCATTATGCCGCGCAGCGTTTGGAGGCCGTCATCCTCAAGGAGTCGGATACGACCCGTATTGTCGAGCATCGCACGCCCCTTGGTGTCGTCGCCGCCATAACCCCATGGAATTTTCCTTTCATGATGGTGACCCAGAAATTGGGACCGGCTCTCATTACCGGTAACACGGTTGTGGCTAAACCCGCGCCGACGACCCCGATGTGCACCGTGATGATGGCAGAACTTGCAGCAGACATTCTGCCGCCCGGTGTACTCAACCTGATCATCGATAATAATGATCTGGGTGCGCAACTTTCCAGTCACCCCGATGTCGCCAAAGTCAGTTTCACCGGTTCCACAGGCACCGGGCGTAAGATTTTTGCGGCGGGCGCAGATGATCTGAAGCGGATAACCCTCGAACTTGGCGGCAATGATGCCGCGATCGTGCTCGATGATGTGGATCCCAAAACGGTCGCTCCCAAAATCTTCAACGGAGCAATGATCAATGCAGGTCAGGTCTGCCTAGCGATAAAGCGGGTATATGCGCATTCTTCGATATATGATGAACTGTGCGCCGAGCTTGCAACGTTGGCGGAAAACGCGGTCGTCGACGATGGGCTAAATCAGGGCGCCCAGATCGGCCCGGTGCAGAACAAGATGCAGTATGACAAGGTTTGCGGTTTTCTGGATGATGCTGCGGCGAATGGCACTATTGTGGCAGGGGGAAAGCCGCTCGACCGGGATGGCTATTTTATTGCGCCAACGATCGTCAAGGATATCGCCGACGACGCCAGGCTCGTTCGTGAAGAACAATTCGGACCCGTGCTTCCGGTGCTAAGCTATGATGACATTGATGACGCCCTCGCGCGCGCAAATGACAATGAGTATGGCCTTGGCGGAACGGTATGGGCGAGCGATGTTAACCGTGGCGTGGACGTTGCGATGAAGATCGATTCCGGCACCGTCTGGGTAAACAAGCATCTTGATCTGCCCTTTGACATTCCGTTTGGCGGATCGAAGCAATCCGGCATTGGCCGTGAAGGGGGAGACGAGGGGTTGCACGCCTATACCCAGCCCCATGTCGTCAACATCGCGATAAGTCGCATTTAATCTAAAGTTGTGGCGCGAAAAATTCTAAATGAGCTGGCCTGTGCTTTGCATCTGCCGGCAGGAATAGCTGATCGCGCGCAGTTTCATGGGGGAGAGCGTTTGCCCTCTTCCTTTCCGGTGACCGAACTGGCGGCGGCCTCAATAGCTTCTGCCGGTCTGGCTCTTGCTGACTTCCTCGGACTGATTGACGAAACGCCCTCAATTGTCGTCGACAATCGGCTGGCATCGCTTTGGTTTGGCTTTTCGATCCAGCCGCAAGGTTGGACTATTCCCGCTGCGTGGGACCCGTTGGCAGGTGATTATGAGACGCGTGACGGCTGGATAAAATTACATACCAATGCCTTGCATCACAGAAATGCGGCGATGCACGTGCTTGGATGTTCCGAAACGCGCGACGCCGTTGCCAAAGCTGTGCGTCGTTGCGACGCTGATGAGCTGGAAGCGTCCGTTATTGCGGAAGGGGGCTGTGCCGCTGCGCTTCATTCGCGGGAAAAATGGTTGGACCATCCTCAGGGCTGCGCCATCGTCCGTGAGCCACTCATATTGTGGGATAGGGCAGAGGCGGCACCACCATTGGCGTGGACCCCAACGAAGGAGCGGCCCCTTGCCGGTTTGCGTGTGCTTGACCTCACGCGCGTCCTCGCAGGTCCAGTCGCGACGCGTTTTCTCGCAGGTTATGGGGCGCAGGTGCTGCGGATCGACCCCCCGGGTTGGTTCGACCCTGGGGTTGTATCCGAAGTGACGTTGGGCAAACGCTGCGCTCGGCTGGATTTGCGACAGCCAGAAGAGCGGCGCGTTTTCGAACAGCTGCTGTCGACAGCTGATATATTGGTACATGGCTATCGCTCGGATGCACTAGAACGGCTTGGCCTGGGGGCGGATGCTCGACAGGCCATCCGGCCCGGCCTTATCGACGTCTCGTTGAATGCTTACGGTCATTCGGGACCTTGGGCTAATCGGCGAGGGTTTGACAGCCTTGTTCAGTTTTCGTCGGGAATTGCCGCTGCAGGCATGATATGGCAACAAACGGCCGAGCCTGTCTCGCTTCCGGTTCAGGCATTGGATCAGGCGACGGGTTATTTGATGGCAGCTGCGGCGGTTCGCGGCATTGCGGCACGGTTGCGCAATGAACCCATTGGCCGGGCTCGATTGTCCCTTGCGCGCACCGCTGATCTTTTATGGGCATATAAGAGCGAGCGGGTTTCCGGGATGCGCGGCGTTCGCTCTGATGATTTATCGGATGATGTCGAAGAAACCGAATGGGGGCGTGCCAAGAGGCTTAAGTCGCCAATGCATTTGACAGGTTGTGCCATGCGTTGGGAAAGGCCGGCAACCTCGTTAGGAACAAGCAAAGCAGAATGGCTGTAGGCAAGCTTGCAAGTTGCTCGGTTTATAGATATTACCAAGTTATACGATTAAATTGGGAGAATTAAGATGGCGACCAAGGCTGAAGATATCAAGCAGAGCGAAGAGTGGCAGAAGGCCGTTTCCTACGAGATTCGCGACGAGGATATTGAGCGCCAAAAGAAGCTGATCGGGTTCGAAGAGCCCGGTAAGATGGCACAATATGTCCAGACCGTCAGCCATGACTCGATCCGCAACTGGTCCTATGGCTGCGGCGATGATAATCCGCTGTTCTGCGATCCCAATTACGCGAAAAGGACCCGTTGGGGTGATGTGATCGCGCCGGGCATGATGATCGGTCAGGTAGGTAAGCCATTGCTGGGTGATCCGACACCCGATGAAATCAAGGCGCTCAAAAAGAGCCTGTTCCGCGGTATTCATGTGTTTGTATCGGGGTCTGATTGGGAATTTTACCGCGCCGTTTATCCCGGCGACACGATCTACACCTTCTCGGGTGAAGAAAGCTGCGAAGTAAAGCAGTCTGAATTCGCCGGTCGTTCGGTCATCAATGTGCGCCGCCATGTTAACATGAACCAGCGCGGTGATGTCGTCTCGGTCTACCGCGTGCTCAGCGTACTGACGGAACGTAAGACGGCTGCGAAGAAGGGCAAATATTCGGCCATTGAACCCAAAGTCTGGACTGATGAAGAGTTTCAGGCGATTGAAGATGTCTACGCTGCCGAAGTGGTGCAGGGCGCGAACAAGCGTTGGGCCGATGAGGTGGTGGTTGGCTCATCGATTGGCAAACAGGCCAAGGGTCCGCTGACCGTTACCGATGTGGTCTGCTTCCATGCTGGCGGTTATGGCTTTGTGCCTTATGCGCCAACCGTTGGCCGCCGCGCGCACAAGAACCGCAAGCGCATCGCACCCTTCTATGTGAAGAATGAATATGGCGTTCCCGACGTGGCGCAGCGTCTGCACTGGGATCCGGTTTGGGCGCAGGCGATCGGCAATCCGATGGCTTATGACTATGGGGTAATGCGCGAAAACTATCTCTGGAGCTATCTCAATGACTGGGCCGGCGATGATGCGATCATCACCAATGTCCATGATGAAATCCGCAAGTTCAACTATATGGGCGATGTGCAGATGGTCACAGGTGAAGTGACCGGCAAGCGTACCGAGCATGGCAATGAAGTAGTTGACGTCGAGGTGCGCTTCACCAACCAGCGCGGCGAAGAGTCGGTTAAGTCCACCGCGACGATTGCCCTGCCGAGCAAGGCCCGTCCCCTGCCGCTTTATCCGCCAGTGCCCGAAGCGCTGTCAGAAAAAGCCGTGAAGATGATGGCGCGTCACCGCGAACTTGGCGGCGATTAATCGCTATGGAAAACCGGTACCTCGGTAATAGTGGTCTTGAGTTATCGGTTTTCGGCTTTGGTTGCATGACCTTTTCCGATGGGACGGGCCGGTTCGGTGCAACCGGCTCGACCAGCGGAGAGGCGGCAGCCCGCCAGATCGATACATGTATCGATCATGGTGTTAATTTCTTTGATACGGCGGATGTTTATGCCGCGGGTCGTTCCGAAGAGATATTGGGTGAAGCGCTGGGCAAGAAGCGCCGGCAGGTCATTGTCGCCACCAAGGGTTTCCACCGCATGGGTAGGGGAGCGCATGATGTTGGCCTGTCGCGTCGCCATCTGATTGAAGCATGCGATGCCTCGCTGCGGCGACTTGGAACCGACTGGATCGACCTGTATCAGGTGCACAATTTTGATGCGCTGGTGCCGCCCGAGGAAACATTGCGCGCACTCGACGACCTCGTGCGCTCCGGAAAGATTCGCTATGTCGGCTGTTCCAATTTTGCCGGTTGGCAATTAGCCAAGGCTCTGGGCATCAGCAAGGCGGAGCGATTGAGCGCCTATATCGGCCAGCAGATCCAATATTCATTGGTCGCCCGCATGGCGGAGGAGGAACTGCTGCCATGTGGCGTCGACATGGGTGTCGGCGCGATAATTTGGAGCCCGTTGGCACAGGGGTTTTTGTCCGGCAAATTTCGCCAACAAACCGGCGGTGATACCCGTCTCGAACAGATGAATGCCCTCAAAGCCTATGACAATCAGCGCTGCCGCGATGTTCTGGCGGCAATCGATGCGATTGTCGACGCACGGGGCGACGGCGTGACCCACAGCCAGGTCGCGCTCAATTGGGTCAAGTCGCGGCTAGGCGTTACCTCCATACTGCTCGGCGCGAGAACCGACGCGCAACTGCTCGATAACCTCGGCGCGGCACAATGGTCGCTCAATCAGGATGAGATCGACACCCTTGACCGCGCCAGTCAGGTTTCCCTGCGTTATCCAGTATCAGCCCAGCAAAATTATGGGGCGGAACGCAACCCGTCTCCGTTCAGGCGATTTGGCTGAGCTGAACGTTAGACCGGGATATTTGTTAATTTAGTGCGCGCTTATTCGGTCGCCGCCAATTGGCAGAAGGCGCAGATCTTGTTGCCGGTGGGATCGCGCAGATACGCGCCATAGGCGTTGGGGCCTGCACCGGCGCGGATGCCGGGCGCACCTTCGTCGGTGCCGCCGTTGGCGGTGCCCGCTGCGTGGAATGCGTCAATCGCCGCCGCGTCCGCTCCCGCAAAACCGATCGTGCCGCCATTGGATGCGGTGGCGGGTTCGCCGTTGGCGGGTGTCATTACCAACAACGTGCCGTGGCCTGACTTGTAGAGCAGCGAGCGTTCGCTGATTGGGCCAACGCTTTGCACGCCCAAAGGTGTCAGCGCCGCATCGTAAAATGTCTTGGCCGCATCCAGATCTTGGGCAGCAATGCAGATATGCGTAAACATGGTTTTGTTATCCTGGGATCGTTGTCAAAGTTCGCAAAGCTTAGTGCTTGATCGACATAATGGACGGAGCCTCGTTGTGAACGCTCCGCCCATTATTGGAGGCATCGATTATTCGCCCGCATAGCCTTCCACGAGGAACGCTTCGAGTGCGCGGTGGAAGTTAAGTACAGCAACTTCTTGTTTTGGATTGGGTCGAGCACCCTTGAATCCGATCGACTTCATGCCCTTCTGTATCTCTGCGACATTGGCAAAATCCTGCGTCAGGATCAGGCCCCAGAAATCCTTGTCGGCGTGGTTCTGGCTCCATTGCTGCTCTACCTTGGGCTCTTTGCCCTCGGGGTAGCGCTGCAGCGAATAGACATCGAAGATGCACTTATCCGGGTCATTGCCATAGGGTCGCGCGCGATAGCCCAAAAGCCCAGTCGGCCCCATTAGCATGATCTGGTTGGGGAACAGATGCCAGTCAATGCCGGCATCCCGCATCTGCTCCGGCGAGATGTCGGGCCATTTCAGACCGAGTGACAGGGCATGTTCGTAGATGAATTGGCCGAATTTCATCAGCACTTCCATATGCGATGACCCGGGCGGCACTTCTTGCATGATACGCCGCGCGGCGTGGACGGTCTGCACCGATGACCCGGCGTTGAGCGTGGCGGCCATATCCTCCATATAGTCACGGATCCCGGGGCGGATGTCTTCTGTCGGTTCGCCGCCCGTCAGGCGGGCCGAGCGTGAACCCATTGGCATCGCTTCCCAATAACCGAAATGCGCATGGCGACCGCGTGCATAGCTTTGCGTCCAGTCGTCCATATAGCGCAGCATCTGGCTGTGCGTTGTTTGCACGTGATAGCCTTCGTTAAAGGCTTCGAGCGCGACTTTCCAGTTGCAGTCCAGGATTGTAGACTTGCGCCAGTGATAGCGCATTCCGCCAAGATCAAAGGGATCGAGATATGCCTTGGCAGGTGCAAGATGCTCTTCCAGGCTGATGGAAGCAGGATCCATATTGACATAGACCCAGCCGCCCCAGCGCCCGACCTTGACAGGTGACAGGTTCAGGTTTTCGTCGGTCAGATCTTCGGGTGCCCATTCGTGGCGGTCGACCACCTTGGGGTCGGTGCCGTCGATCTTCCAGTTCCATCCATGATATTTGCAGAACAGCCGAGCCGCATGGCCGCAGCCTTCGGTCAGCGTCCGTCCCCGATGCGGGCAGACATTGTGAAACGCCTTGATTTCATGCGGTGAGGAACGAATGACGATGATCGACTGATCGACAATGTCGTAAGTGTAATAATCGCCAACTTTGGGAATTTCTTCCTCACGGCAGGCCATTTGCCATGATTTTTTCCAAAGATGCTCGGCTTCCTGTTTCGCAAATTCAGGGCAGATATAGTTCTTCGCGGGAATGATGGCTTTATTCCCTGTCCACGGGCTGGCTTTAACGGATGTTTGCAGGTTCATAATATTTCACCTTCTCGTGCGGGCATCGTTTAGGCGATGGCAAATGCAAGGATAATGATTGGGACAGATGCAGCGGCGGCGCCTTATCTGTCAATGCGGCGGACGAACAACCGAGGCACGGTCATCATCATAGGCAATGATGACTTCTTTGCCCATTGCATGGAAATCTGTGATTTCCGAACCGTTCAGTTTCTGACCCCAATCGTTGCGGACATAGGTTGCTGGGTCAATCGATAATGTGCGTTCGACATTGGTGTCGCGATCACGCACTGTGACGTGACTTTCGCTGATATCGACAATCGTGCCTACAATCGGACATTTGTCGCCGCGCGCCATGACGCGATGGTCCATCGACAGGCGGAAACGATCGGAATGGTTGGTTACGCCGGTGTGCGGTGTCCATAGGTTCATTAACAATACATCGCCCGCTTGATAGGTCGTGCGACGCCAACGGTCGGCGGGGATTGCGTCCAACGGGATCAGGCCATTGGAACCATTTTCCAGGGTCGGATGGAAACTTTGCCGTTCGGCGGCCAGACCCTCTGCAAGCATAAGGCCGCCGGTGTCGGCATCGATTTCGGCGAGCGGAATCCAGCAGATGCGGAAGGGTATTCCGGGGCTGAACGGCCCATCCTGATGGATGGCATCGATGCGCGATTTGCTACGGTCCTGCTGTGGCGGGGTGGCGCGATACTCGACGACCGGGACCCAAAATGGATCGTCCTGAAACAGGCGGGTGAAGAAATCGTTGATCGGTTTTTTGGCAACAAATTTCGTCCAGGGGCGCTGGGCCTGGATCGGTTCCATCCTTTTGGGATAGGTTTCCAGGCTCCCGCCGTTATACAGAACACTTTTGTCAGTTGGCGCGTCGCCGACGGGGTCAATCACCCCTTCCGTTTCGAGGACGTCAATCCAAGATTGGCGCAATTCAGCGACCGCATTCTTATCCAACACATCGCGGAAAAACCAGTAACCGTCATTTTCCCATGCTGCGTCCAGAGCGGCTCGGTCGCCCAGCAAGTGATTGTGCGTTTTCAGTTCCTGCGTCTGCGGGAACAACTCTAAGGGGACTTCCTTCAGTTGCGTTGCCATTTGCCTCTCTCCAAACTGTCTTTGTTATTTCTATTTAGGCCTTCAGATCTGCGCTTAAAGGGCCGCAGTCTCATTTGTTCATCTTCCTTTGTAAACCGGAGGTCGCCCTTCGCGAATTGCACTGCGGGCTTCTGAATAGTCATCCGTCTTGAACAGTGCAGTCTGCGCTAGCAATTCCTGGGTCAGTCCATTGCGAATGTTGCCAGAGGTGGATTGGTCGATCATGGATTTCGCCATGGCAAGTGCAATAGGCGGCTTTGCGGCTAATTCAGTAGCTATTTCCTGCGCCTTGCTATCGACCTCTTCGGGCGTCGTGACAAAATCAACAGCGCCCCAATCTAGTGCCCTCTGCGCATCAATTCTGGCCCCCGTCATCACCATATATTTCGCTCGAGCGGGGCCAATTAGATTGGTCAGATATTGCGTGCCGCCAGTATCCGGTAACAGGCCGTAATTGATTTCCGGCAATGCCATTTTCAACGTCGTCGCGGCCACCCGGATGTCTGCTGCCAATGCCATTTCGCAGCCGCCTCCAATTGCCGCCCCTTTTACTGCCGCGACAACAGGCTTGGGGCTTTCGAGAATGGCAAGCCGCAATTGCTGATGGCGTCGCACAAAGTAATAATCACTCTCATCATGTGACCGATGCCCAAGAACAGACGTGTCGCGTCCGGAGCAGAATGATGTTCCGGCACCTCGCAACAGGATTGACCGTACGTCGCTATTCCTTAGCGCCTCTTCTACAGTCGTGCCGAGTAAGGCGCTTGCCTCATCATTCATGGCATTATGCCGTTCGGGCCTGTTCAGCGTGATGATACCAACGCCGGCAACAATCTCGAAAAGGATGGGGTCGGTCATGTTTGATCTCCTCTTCCCCCCTGGCAACTGCGCGCTGCAAATTAGCCTTGAAAGGTATTACCTAGTTATATAATTGCTCTCGGCCTTGAGTCCATAGCGGGAATTCGCGAATTCTTTAGTTGGACTTCTGGTTGCAAGGGAGCCTGAAAGCGACCGTTTTTGACGAGCAAGGAAGATTTGAGTGGTGCTGAGAACGCGAGTTACCGAAATGCTTGGCATCGAACATCCAATCGTCCAAGGCGGGATGCAATGGGTTGGTTTGGCAGAAATGGCGAGCGCCGTTTCCAACGCGGGGGGGCTGGGAGTTTTAACCGGGCTCACCCAGCCATCTCCGCAGGCGCTATCTGAAGAAATTGAGCGGTGCCGTTCGATGACGGACAAGCCTTTTGGCGTGAACCTCACCGTCCTGCCGACGATCAATCCCCCGGATTACAAAGGCTATGCGCAAGCAATCATAGACAGTGGGGTCAAGATTGTTGAGACAGCAGGAACCCCGGCTGTGCGCGAGCTTTGGGAAATGATGCAGCCTTTTGGCATCCGCATTTTGCACAAATGCACGGCTGTACGCCATGCCATGTCCGCTGAAAGGGCCGGTGTTGACATCGTCTCTATCGACGGGTTTGAATGTGCCGGTCATCCTGGCGAAGATGATATTCCGGGCCTCATCTTGATCCCGGCTGCTGCGGACAAGGTGAAGATTCCCCTTTTGGCAAGTGGCGGTTTCGGCGATGGGCGAGGCTTGGCGGCAGCATTGGCATTGGGGGCTGAGGGTGTGAATATGGGTACACGCTTTACCGCAACCGTTGAGGCGCCCATCCATCAGGGCATCAAAGATGCGATGCTGGCAAATGACGAGCGCGGCACCGATCTGATTTTCCGCACCTATCGCAATACCGCTCGCGTCGCAAAAAATGAGATTTCGCAACAAGTCGTCGCGGCAGAGCGCGAGGGCAAGCCGTTTGAAGATGTTGCTGATCTGGTTAAAGGTTTGCGTGGCCGTGAAGGCTTAATCAGCGGTGATGCCAATCATGGCATCTGGACAGCCGGAATGGTACAAGGCTTGATCCACGACATCCCGACCTGCGCAGAGCTGTTGTCTCGGATGGTCGCAGACGCAGAAAATATCATTCGAAGCCGACTTCACGGCATGCTTATTTCCTGAAATTGGAGAGGGATCCGAAAAATGGGTGAAGCCTACATCATTGATTCTTGCCGTACGCCTCGTGGTGGCGGAAAACCCGGGAAGGGGGCTTTGTCCCATCTCCATCCGCAGCATCTGGCAGCAACCGTGCTCGCGGCTCTGCGGGAACGAAACGGACTCGACACCTCGACAGTCGATGACATTATTTGGTCAACATCTACCCAAGAAGGCAAGCAAGGTGGAGACCTTGGACGGATGTCGGCGCTGGCGGCCGGATACGATATCAAGGCATCGGGAACGACGCTCGATCGTTTTTGCGGAGGTGGGATAACAGCAGTCAATCTGGCAGCCGGTACGGTCATGTCGGGCATGGAGGATTGCATTATCGCCGGCGGAACGGAGATGATGAGTTACCAGCAAGTGTTGGCAGCCGAACGTTCAACTGCCAACATGATGCCGCGCATCATGGGTGCTGGCAACGAAGCGCTCGATGCACTGCATCCGCAATCCAATCAGGGTGTGTGCGCTGATGCGATTGCAGCGCGTGAGGGCATTGGCCGGGACGTGCTTGATGCACTTGCGCTGGAAAGTCAGCGCCGGGCCGATGTCGCTATTCGCGAAGGTCGTTTTGCGAAATCGATTGTGCCTGTTTTCAATGACGATGGCAGCGTGGCTCTGGATCGCGAAGAATTTCCTCGCCCCGAAACTACGGCCGAGGGTCTGGCCTCGCTCAAGCCGTCTTTCCAGGCTCTGGCAGATTTTGATCTTGGCAATGGCAAGACATGGCGCAAGCAGATCCAGCGTGTCTATCCCGATCTTGAATGGGAAGGGGTACACCATCCTGGCAATAGTTCGGGTGTTGTCGACGGTGCGGCAGGCGTTCTCATTGCGTCGCAAGACTATGTCACGCGGCATGGGCTGAAACCGCGCGCGCGTATTGTTGCCTATTCCAATATTGGCGACTGTCCGACGCTGATGCTGAATGCCCCCGTACCCGGAGCCCGCAAGGTTCTTGCCAAGGCTGGACTTACTGCCAGCGACATCGACCTTTGGGAAATAAACGAAGCCTTTGCGGTGGTGGCCGAAAAATTCATACGCGACCTGAATCTGGATCGTAACAAGGTTAATGTGAATGGCGGAGCAATGGCACTTGGCCACCCCATCGGTGCAACTGGAGCCATGCTTGTAGGCACGGTTCTGGATGAATTAGAGCGTATCGATGGACGTTATGGCTTGGTGACGATGTGTGCGGGCGGCGGCATGGCGCCAGCGATCATCATTGAACGGATTTAAAGGAAGCGACTGATGAAGATTCTCGTCCCCGTGAAGCGGGTGATCGACTATAATGTGAAGCCGCGCGTGAAGCCTGATGGCAGCGGTGTTGATTTGTCGAATGTGAAGATGTCGATGAACCCCTTTGACGAGATTGCTGTGGAAGAGGCGATCCGATTGAAGGAGAAGGGGGCAGCGACGGAGATTGTTGCGGTTTCGGTGGGTCCGGACAAGGCGCAGGAAACTTTGCGTACTGCGCTTGCTATGGGTGCGGATCGTGCGATTTTGGTGGTGGCCGAAGATGTGGAACCTTTGGGCGTTGCCAAGATCCTTGCCAAGATTGTCGAGGAAGAGGCTCCGGGTCTTGTGATCC